>Ga0214543_1005961_pt1 | contig 22024 bp, 11 predicted proteins | sample CNSS2metaG_FD_160094 | JGI IMG/M metagenome (GOLD analysis project Ga0214543, IMG submission 160094) | Root nodule microbial communities from cowpea collected in UCLA plant growth center, Los Angeles, California, USA - CNSS2 | ecosystem: Host-associated > Plants > Roots > Nodule | place: USA... | reverse complement strand
CGGGGACGGGTATTATGGCGGGTATATGTACATCTCCATACCCATCCCCATACCCAACTGAAAAAGTCGGGGATTCCTCATACCCATACCCATACCCAGTCAATGCGGGGATTCCCCGTCAAAACGGAGACGAGTTCGGGCAATACCCACGGGGACGGGTTTATTTGCCATCTCTACTTCTTCACCGTCTTACAGAAATTGTCATCTATGGTCCACACACGATGATTATTAATGAAATTAATATAACATTAATTCATAATTTTTGGAAAGCCAATTAATATTAGTTTTTAATGAATATTTAAATTTAAACTAATTTAAATTTAGTGAATATACATAGATATTAATTTATTTAAATATAAAAAATTATATATATTTATTGATTACTAATTTATTTATTAATTATTGAGTCTTGATTATTGTATAAGTTAAATATTACATTTTAACTACAATTGAATGACTTAATTACATTACAATTTTTTACATTTTAATTACAATCGAATGAATTAACTACTTTACTTTTTGTATGGTTCTTATTATTATTTTACAAAAAATTAGGCTTTTTAGTATGTATTTAGAAAACTGATTTCCATTTACTATGTTTAAAGCAAAATTAATTTTATTTGAAAGTAAATTATCTGTCATGTTTTCTCTTCATCCAAGACCACTGAACATCTATACGAAGCTAGTAATCCTACCCTTCTCAACACATTCATCAATATATCTTCTCTGTTATTCTCTAATTTCTTTCGCAGTAAAGAAAATTGGTGTAAATCTTTCTATTAGGAATTCTTTGATTCTTTGATGTATCGACTCTTTCTCTAAGACAGTTGGATATAGGGATGTCAAAAATATCTATACCCGTAGGTATCCGCAGATAAAATCCATAACGGGTAGAAAATGGATTTTGAAAATGGATATCCGCTATCCGCGGATACGGATATTTTTGATACCCGCATGTTAACGGGGCGGGTACGGGTATAATAGTATTCGTACCCGTGGATACCCGTACCCACTAAACTTACATCCCTTGACATTCTTTTCTTCCATTTCTTTGAAATTGGGCATATACATCAAACCTTTTATAGACAATGACGTTTATGGTATGCTTGTTGCCAAATGATGGAATCAAAATAAGAATACTTAACACGTGGCAATTGAGGTTTATTATTTGTCTATTTTGTATATTTTTTAGAATTAATTGGAGAAAGTGAATTTGTTGATCAAAACACTGACTAAATAATTTTCATTGTGTTGAATGTCATTTCATATTTACTTGTACAATTATTTGGACTTGTATCAACTTGAGTTTATTTAAACTTCATTTAAAATTTATGATAGTGATGTATTTTATTTTATTTTATTTGAATTTGTGATTAAATATTTGTTTTTTAAATAATTTTGCAAATACCCGCGGGTACCCGTGGATACCCGTGAATATGAAAAAAATAGGTGGGTACCCGCATAACGGATACCCGACGAATATAGGTATGGGTACGGGACAGATATTTATCCAACGAGTAGGGTACGAGGGAACTAGTACTCATACCCTACCCGCCCGTTGACATCCCTAGTTGCACACATCTACGAAGCTGGCATCCAAAATAAATTTTATAATTTTTTAGTGAATTATTTTAAACCTCTAAACAATTTTTACATATTCATAATCTATTAAAACGTTAGTATTAATAATAATAAAAATAATAAAAATGTAATATAATAGAATAAATAATTAATTAATAGCATTATTAACAAATTTAATAATAAAAATAATAATATGTCAAATTATAATATAAATATCAAATTTAAATAAGCAATCTAAAAAATAATTTTAATAATATAGCTATATCATAAAAAGTGAAATTTGAAATTGTAAAATATTGTGAATGTGACATCCCATTCAACTAAATTAAATTTACTAAATAACGATATCACATAATTATAATATTAAAAGAGCATACACAGAGAATAGTATATAAGGATTCACCGTTTACAGTCATCCATAAATATACTTAATATACTTAAAAGAGAAGTTAGGACTCAAAACAGATGCCCATAACAAAATATGAAAAAGGAAATCACAAGAAAAAGCTAAGAAAATTGTTCTTCAAAAGGAGCTCTAAACGAGCTAATACCCAATTGGACCAACTAAACAACCTCGTTCCCACCATCACTGCAATCACTAGGGGTTCTCTCATCTGCTCACATCAATAAATTGATGATCATTGCAAAAGCATAAAGCCATACACAAAATAGAACACACAAAACAGAAAGGGTAAGCTAGAGTAACAAAATAATTTTGAGCATGTTATAGCAAACAAATACTTGAAACAGTTCACAAGCATGCAACAAGGTAGGCACACAATCATGTTATAGCAAACAAACATGACACTATGACTCAATTATCCGGATACATATAATAAGATCGGATTCACTGGACGCTTGCACTTGTGGTGGCCTCTGCTACTCTGCAGAGCCATTGCCAATGGGTTTCACCTACCACACACAAGGTTAGCCTTCAAGCATCTAAGGCCATTATCCTGCCAAAGACTAAGGCCTATCGCTACTCTCACCACTTGGATCAGTTTGCTCTACGTGAGACTAACTGATCCTTTAGAGTTTTGGGATGTGATCCTTACTTGAATCCTTACCTTAATTATATACACTATACATTACCATGAAATCTCCTCACGAGACTCATGGAATTACGTCTATCTCACACCAAATTCATGTTCCTCATGCCATAACCACCACTTTTATCTCAAACATCCAATTCTCATGTCAAAACACCACTAACCAACAATTTCATGCCTTAATTCATTCCAGGCATACCAATTTCAGTTCTTACACACCAAATAACACATGCATATTCACATATTTCATGCATTTTCAAGATAAACAACCAGCCATAATTTAATTGGTAAAGTAAAGCACAAACATGCATTGTTCTCGCCTAGGCTAGAAACCTTCGCCCAAGCGACAAGGACTGTCTCGCTTAAGCTACACTCTCTCGCCTGAACGAGCGTGTTACAGTGGTACTCTGCGAGCTCTCGCTTGGGCGAGACCTTTTCGTTTGAGCGATATCACTCTTCGCCCAAAACAAAAGTCCCTTGTCTGGGCTAAGATTCAAGCAGAAAACACATGGGTTCCCCACGAGTTCTTGCTTAGGCGAGGCACTCTCGCCTGAGCGAGATGATTTTTCGCCCAAAACAAGGGCTCTTCGCCTGAGCGAGATGCTCGAGCAGAATCAGGGCAAGCTTCTACTACTCTTGCCTAGGCAAGACGAGCTCACTTGGGCGAGAATATCAGTTATCACCACTGTTCACGCATGCAGGGCAGAAACACAAGCCAAGGTAACACCCAGAAACTCAAACCAGACATTTTCACACAATCATCATCATTATTCAACCATAACAAAGCCAGACCCAAAATGCTTTTAGAGCATAAAAAAAAGATGGGACTTACAGTGAAAGTGTGGTAAACATTTGAAATTCAAAATAAAAGAAATTGTACAGAAAAACCTTTTTTAATGAAGATTTCAATGTCTACGAAAAATGTCCCATATTTTTAACCATTCAAAAGAATTCATATAACAAATTATCAAATTGGAAAAGTTATAAAAATTTTAAAACACGATAAATTTTATAATAGATTATAATATTTAATAATAATAATAATAATAATAATAATAATAATAATAATAAAATTTATAGTACAGTGCAAACTAATAAATAAAGAAGTGAATGATGATATAGTTAATAAACAAAAACAATAAAATATATCGACAATAATATTTCATTTAAAAATAGAACACATTTATGTTAAATTTAAATAATAATTTAAAAAATGATTTCAAGTAACAATTATAAATTCTTTAAAATAAAAAAATATAAAAATGATGATTTCAGTTTTCTTTTAATTTGAAATAATTGTAAATAAATATATAATTTATTCTTTAAAATAAATAAATAGTGAATCATATGCTCATCAACAAAATTTAAAATCTGAAATATATGATAACAAAGTTTTAATTTAAAATTCAAATAAAAAATTAAAAAGTATGAAAACAAAATTTTATTTTTCAAAAGTAGAAGCTTTTATAATTAACTTATTTAATATTTTTAAACCACTTTCATATAATTCTAATTTTTTAGAAATTTGTGCACTAAAATTGGGAACAAAATTTAAGAACCGAAAAGTTCAAAAGAGTTTAAATTCCTTAACAATATAATCATATATTATAATACATAATAATATTTAATAATTAAATTATAATAACATAATAATATAAATAATAATAATAATTAAAATATGATATAAAATAATAAAATATAATTGAATAATGACATCAAAAATAAATTAAACAATGAAACATAAGAAATAATATTTTATTTAAAGTTTAGATAAGCTTATGTCAAATTTAAATAATAATTTAAAAAATCATTTTAATAACCTAGAAATAAGTATATTATTAAAAAATAAAAAATGTAAATTTTTAAAATATAATAATAACTAATGATTTCAATTGCAAACTTTTAAAAAAAATTAAGATTCGTATTATCAAATTTCAAATTTGAAATATATAAAAATAAAGTTTGAATTTAAAATTTAAATTTATAAAAAAAACAAAAGTATGGTAACAATGTTCGAGTATGATGTTTAAAATCTTAAAAAATTGTAAAAAAAATGAAACATTTTTAACGGACCATTGACCATTTTAATGTATGTAAACAACTTTTATATAATCCTAAAGTTGAAGACTTCACAAAGTTTAATTGTTGTAAACAATAATAATACTAATATAATAACAATAAAATTTAAAATATGATATAAAATAATAAATCATTAATTGAAGAGTGATATTGTGAATAAACCAAAAATAAATTAAATTTTGAAAAACATATTTTATCTAATTTATTCCACCAAATGGTATTTTCAACCAAAAATAATTATTAAACTATTTAATTTATTTAAAGACAAAATAATAACTTAAAATATGAATTTGTACTAAAACATGATGACACTAATAGATGTACTATCTTTCTATTTTTACTGCGTCTACTCTTTAATGCATTAATTATCTTTCAAAATTTTAGACATTTTATTATTTACAATTTTTTTTTTTGTTTTGTCTGACTTTTTGTATTTTTACATAATCTATTATTTACATTCTCTTCACATTGTATATCTTTTGTAGTTTTATATATTTACTTTTCACATCTTTTTATTTTTTAATGTTTGTATTTTTTTAGGGGTGGTAATTAGGGTTTGGTCTGTTGGGTCGGTCCGCAAAAAAAAAAACGCAGGGTGAACCAGGGTAGTGAGCATGTAGGCCCGTATTGGTCCGGCTTGCATAAGCCCGCAGCCCGCATAATTTTTTTTTTTTAAAAACTTACACTTATGTATATTAATTATTTTTTTTATGAACTCTTGCATTAACATGTTTCAAATTCTTGTATGTGCTAAAATTTCAAGTATAAATTGTGTATGTCATAGTATGAATATGATGAAAATGTTGAATTATCAATTTATCATCCAATTCGTCAAAGTCTTTACTTAATTTTGTGAACTTTTTAAAATTTCTCAATTTTTAAACATTGAAAGTTCTATCATAAAAATTAAAAAAAAATTAAAAAAATTAAAAAAAATTAAAAAATTAAAAAAAATTAAAAAAAATAGGTCAGCCCGCGGGTTTGCGGGTCAAGGGATATGCGGAGCGGACCAGTGTTTGTGGCCCGCATAAAATGTGCGCGGCGGGATGGGTCAGCCCGCATTGTGCGAGCTTTATGCGAGTCGGGCCTAAACAAGTTGGACTGACCCGCATTGCCACCCTTAGTATTTCTACATGGTTTATTTAACCATATTTATATCTTTCATCATTTTTAATATAAGAGAGTTTACTATTTACATTTTGTTTACATTATCTATCTAATATTTTATTTAAAATTGAATTTAAATTCTTCATATTCATTAACTCAATCTCAATATATTATTTAAAATAATTATATTTTTAATTTATTTTATTAAAAATTATATATAAATAACTTCAATATATATATATTTATCATAAAAATAATCAAAATTTTACTATTAATTTTACAAAATAAAAAATTTATATTAAATTACCATTATATTTTTACAAATTCAAATCTTTTATCAATATAAGGATTGAAACCATCACAAAAAACATATTTTTAAATCTCAAACAAGCAAAATAACTAAAGAATGTGTTATTTTGACTCGTAGATCTATCTCACTAATTCACACAAAAAATAAAAAAAAAACATTATCTTATACATTATTAATTTATACATTATATGTTATTAATGATTAATTATACTAATAATATTAATTTTAATTAATAATTTAAGAAAAACTTAATAATTATTAAATTTCAATTAATAATATAAAATATGAATTTATCTTGAATTAAAATAGATAATAAATAAGTATAGATAATACACAATAAATAATATACATAATAATTTTATTATAAAAAAACTGAAAATAAAATTTACCTATTAACTACAAATTTATCACTTAATTAATAATTATACTTATAATAATATTTTAAATTGATAATAAATTATTGAATTACAATAATTATGATTTTACATTATTTTGGTTTTTCTCTTAGTGGCTTTCTCTTTACTCTTTGAGTTTGCATCAAATTACTCTCTTTTCTCTTTGTTTTCTCATCAATTTGGAATCCTTTCTCTGGATTTGTCTTTCTTAATTCGTCTTACTTACTTTAATTTCACCAATTTTTCACCCTTTTGGAAATTGATGTTGATTTTGGACTTCACGCATTGCAGGTTTGTCTAATGTTGCAATCACATATGGTAAATACTCATTTTATTGATTCCTTATGCATTCCTCTTTCTCTTTATTCGGGAAATGCTTGATAAAGCTTCTCATCAAGGTTCAAATATTGAATGTTTCAGTATTTGTAAACCTCAATGTTGATTGAATTTGTTATTGTTCTCTTGGCAAAAAAAAAAAAATGTACTTTCTTTTTAGATCCATTTTGGGCTTGCAATTAAGCCCTTTTCACCTTTGTAGGTCCTTGACATTTCTACTTCATAGAGTCCCAGATAACTTTGTTGAACTCTTGTCAATGATTGTTTCCAAGATCCTATGATCAATTACTTGAAAAAGATAGTTATTTGCCTTAAGATCCTTTAATTTGCTTTATTTAGTAATCTTCAACTGTTGTTGAGAAGCATTAATGAGTTATGCAACTATTTCATTCTCCACCAAATTCCAATACTTCGTTGATTGAAGGTTCTTCATTAGCATTGATCAATGATTATAATGAGAATCAACTTTGTGAATTGCAAATTGTACAAAATTCTCTTATGCTGTGACACTTCTCTAAGATCCTTTCTTGCTTTCTTCTAAAAAGTTTATAGTTTTTTTTTTTTTTTTTATTAAAAACCCATTAACATAGTATCAAATGTTAAGAAGTAGAGTGCTGAAAAGAAAAAAAATGTTCTCTTTTTCTTCTATACAATTTTACACATAATAAAATGCAATTTTATAGACTAGACCAAAACAACATAAAACTAACAATGTTGGTAATGATAAATGAATTTGTTCTAAGTTTTATTCGATGCCACAACACATCTTAGATATCAGTGCCCATGACATTAATAGCATATGTTGTAAATTTCATGCCTTTAAAACTTATAAATGGTTCAACCGATCACAACATATTACAAATAATATATTTTTTCGAAACACTTAATCTGGAAATATATTTTTTCATATTTTCTCGATTGAATATTCCGGAAGGCATTTTTCGAATCCAAAAATACATTTACGAATATCCAATTCAGAAAATATAAAAAATAAAGAAGTGTAGGAATTTTTATTATAATTTTAATAAGGAATAGTTTGAGAATTGCTTTTTTTTTGTGGGTGCAGAAAGAAAAAATGGGGTGCATAAAGAAAGATCCTAAGCATTTAACTCAAGATTAGAGTCATTTTGAAGTATGATGATTACTTCTAGGTTGAACCACCTATTTTTACACAATCAGAAAGTGATCTTTGATGTTTCTTTTGATGCTGGTGGTTGAAAAAAAGTTAAATGCCTTTATAAATTATGTTACCATTTTGTCTATTTATGTTTTTTGTGTTTGATATAACTTGTGCTAATTCGTCTGGGGAAATCAACAAATTTGAAAAAATGAATGTTATTCTCTTTGAAATATATTGTTTATAAGAATTATAATTTTTTATTTGTAAAAATATATATAGTTTAAAAATGACCTAATAAATGAGTAATGCTTCTAAACATGATGATATTATAAAGAAGTTAGGTTAGCACAATATTTTTTTAATTCAGAAAGTGAAGCACGAATTCTATATGAATTTTATTAAATAAAATAAAATATTTATTAAAATTATCCTATATTTAAATAAATATTATTACAATTATTCTATATTTTAAAGTGATACGTTATTTAAATTATTAAATGAGCATAAAAGTAATATTAATAGTAACTTTAAGTATGATCATAAAACCCAATAAGTCGTAGTTGTAGATAAAAATAAAAACAATCCGAGTCTACTAACCACGGACCAAAAGAACACACTATTATAACATTAACGTGTTAAACAAATTCTTATAAATGTTTTCTTGAATTTAATTAGCATGTAATTTATTATTTTACAATGTTTTATATTTTAAGGTTTATTAAATATATATTAACATTTTTTAATTTTAAAAATATATTTACGTTAAAGACAGAATTAAAAATTTTAAAAATTATTAGAAGTAATTAATAATTTAAAAAATTACTTTCATTTAAAAATATAAAATAATTGTAAAATTTCCTCTCTCTCTATCTATCTATCTATCTATCTATCTATATATATATATATATATATATATATATATATATTTATATATATATATATATATATATATATATATTTTCTTCATGTGGGCTTACTCTTTATTAGTCCTATACGGTACAATTGTAATGTCAAAAGAATGGGCCGAGTGGGCCAACCCTTAAAGCTGACATCATTAATTGACTTTGTAATATTAGAGGTCTGCTTCCCAATGGAGCTATGCTTAGCAATTGGCTTCGTCAATTTTTTTTATAGTTTAAATATATAAAATTATTGTATAAAATTAAAGGTTAAATATGTTTTTCCCCTAATTTAAGTGAAAATTAGAATTAATCTTTTGAAATTTTAGACCAATTTAGTTTTCCAACTTAAAAAATGTGTGGATTTAGTCATTTTAACTAAATTTTGTTAATATTATTTGATGTTTCAAACATATGATAACATTTGAGTTGTTTACATGACTTGACACGTTTTGTTTTAATGTTAATCGAGAAACTTGTTTGAAACTTCAAATAAACTTAAAAAAATTCGGTTGAAATGACTAAATCTACGCATTTTTAAAGATGAAAGACTAAATTGTTTCAAAGTTTCGAAGATAGACTAATTATAATTTTGACCCACAAAAACTTATTTCACCAGAAAACTAAAACCTAATGCACCATTTCAATTTGTGTTGAAATAAAATTCTTCTGCCAAACAAAATTTCAGATTTTCCTCTTTCAACGCTTTGGGCTTTTCTCGTGATGGATTCTAAATATTAGTCCGGAAGTGGGCTTTTATAAGCTCACTATCATACTGTGCGGCTACAATAACCTTTTAAATCGCATGAATAGATAATTTTATTACAATGTAACAAAACGAAGAAGTAATATTAATATCTCGTATTTTAAACAGAAGGTGATTAGTATGAGTATTACTGAGTTTAGTATTTTAAGTAAAATTTGAATACAATGAAAGTTAGTTATTGAGAAAATTGATGATGAATAAGAAAATATCTTAGATATTAATATATAATAAATGTGTCATTGTTGGAAAAAGGGAAAAAAGTGTGATTAGGTTTCGCAGAGAGTTGTATTCCTTTTTGACGACGCAGTGCATGATTGCAAAATAGAATTGTTTGATGAAAAGAAAAGTGAATAATTGAAATGTGTTTTTAGTTTTTGGTGAGTTGATAGGAAAAGGCCCACAATATTAGAAACACAAAGCATGCAATGATGCTGCTCTCTGCATGGGGGCTGTGGCGTGCTCCATCCACTCTTCAAATTAATCATCACGTGCCTCCTCTCCACCTTTCGCTTCCCCTTTCCTTCTTCATGCACCAATTTTGCATGCAAATTTCAATACCTCATATTTTATTAGACAATAATATTATGATTCAATTTTTATTAACATACTTTATTTTTTGACATAACTTTGAAAAATGGGTTAAATATATTTTTTATCACTCAAGTTTCAGTGAATTTGGAATTAGTCCATCTTCGAAACTTTATACTAATTTAGTCATTCTTACCAAATTTTGTTAAGTTTATTTAAAATTTTAAACGTATTTTATGATAATATTTGAGTTAACATTGAAGCGAAAATGTGTCAAACGATGTAAACAATTCAAATACTATCATGAAATGCGTTTGAAAAGTTAGATAAACTTAACAAAATTGAGTTAAAAGAACTAAATTCACGTACTTTTAAAGATAAAAGGACTAAATTGGTCAAAAGTTTTGAAGAGAGACTAATTTCAAATTTTACTGAAACTTGAGGGATCAAAAATATATAACCCTGAAAGAATTAATAACTCACACTAAACTACGTCAGAAAATAAATGATGAGAATCAAACAATGGAAGTCAAAATATAATTTTCCTATTTTATTATTATTACTACACAATTTTACTTTAGTAATTTATAAATAATATATTCCTATGGTCGATAAAAGTCTTCTTCATATACTAATTTCATTACATCTGATAATCAGATTAAGTGTTTAAAGATTTTATTTAGTTTTCTTATTTTTTATTTGATATAAAACTTAGATTCATTCTTAAATTTTTTACACAAATAAAAAAAAAATGGAAAATGGTGTTTCCTACCAACAAAAGAGAGAGGTTAGAGGTTAGTGAAAATTTGACATGATGTGGTAAAGGAAGAGAGACTAAAAAAAGCAATGAGAGAAGGAAGAATTCACATGGCACAATATGAAAATTGAAGAGAAATTAATGCATTAGTGTGTCTTATTTTAGTGAATTTCTATATTAGTTTGACCTTTGAAATAGTGAAAAAAGTGGACAATATAACGGTTGTAAGAGATTATATATTATGAATTTTCTATTTCGATGATTCATCATTTAATTGTTGTGAAAGATGATGACCTTTTTATATTGATTAACCTCTGTACAAATGAGTATTCAACATTTATCTTTCATATCACTAAAATGTTTAACCACCGTAAACTTTATATATTGCATTTTTTTTTACAACCAATATAATATATAAGTTCGCATTGGTTTCTATTAGAGAAAAGTTGGCAATGTAAAAATTTATTTTCATATCAATAAATTCAACTTATTTTGTAAAATTGCTTTTAAATATATATTAGTTGAATTTTACAGTAGTCTAATTCAATTACGTTAATGGTAATCACTAATTTAACTTAATAATATAAATGAAAAAATTGAATTAATTTAGATTATTGACTCATACTCTAAAAGTACTATCTCGATTTTAGTTCTTATATATATATATATATATATATATATATATATATATATATATATATATATATATAGACGGCAACAATAAAATCTACTCATAATTTACAATATTTTTATTTTTTAATTTTATAATTCTATTTATGTGTCACGTAATTCTATTGTTTTTTTTATGTTGTGCTGCTATATAATTCTTACTTTTGATATTATTTATTATTTCCCTTTTTACTACGATTTTTGTTTTCTATTTATTTATTTGGTTAGGTGATTTGTTGACAATCAAATCCAAACCGATTTTTTAATTCAGCTTTGCCACCATTTCAAATTCAACAAAATCTAAACTAAACCCATTAAAATTAATTATTCTAAATATTGTTTAAGCACAATCTAAGGATCACCCTAGTGATAAGAAGCAAAGTTAAAGTTTAATATAAGATACATCCCCAAATTAAGTTTTACAAAAAAAAATGTTGACTTTCTCTTGAACCCAGACATGAAGAAGAGAGAATCTATGATTTTCTGATAACATCCAACAAGAAAAGCAAAAGTTGTGTTGGTATAAAACTGTGCATATAATAATGCAGAGAAAGTTGTACTATATTGAGAGATACAGCAGGTTTGAAGCAACTCCAAAATAAATGGAACGTTCTTCAAAGGCATTTCGAAGTCATCAAACAACACATGAAAAGCCATTGAGGCCTCTTCAAATGCCCCCAAAAGCCCTTAGTCAACCAACTCAATTAACACTTTAATACAAACTATCCCCCCAAAACTACCCACGTGCCAATTATTTCTTATTAATATTTAAGAATATAAGTATCTATCTAAGTTTCAAATTAGATAAAAATAAAAAGTGGAGATTAATTTATAAGAAAAAAATACTTATAAATTTATTATTATAAAGTTTTGTGTCAGAAGTTAAAATCGGTGTTCACAAGTAAAATTTTGATGTTAAAAAATAGATTTTAAGTCTAATTGTTAGGATAAATTTTAACGTGTTTTTAATATGGGGTTAATAAATTGATTTTAAACGTAATTCAACCTCACAAAATCGATTTATACTCATTTACATATAATGAATTGATTTTATTTTGGGTTAAATATGTTTTTGATTCCTTAACTTTCAGTGAATTTTAGAATTAATCAATTTTAAAAATTTTGAACTAATTTAGTCATTCATCTTTCAAAATACGTAGATTTAGTTTTTTTAATAAAATTTTGTTAGGTTTATTTGATGTTTCGTACACATTTCAGAAGATTGTATTTGAGTTGTTTATACTGTTTGACATATTTTTGCTTGCTTTAATGTTAAGTCAAATACTATTATGAAATACACTTGAAATATCAAATAAACTTAACAAAATTTGATTAAAAGAACTAAATTCATGTATTTCGAAAGATGAAAGACTAAATTGATCCAAAATTTTGAAATAAACTAATTTCAAAATTTACTAAAAATTAAGGGTCAAAAACATATTTAACCCTTTTATTTTCCATCGATGTTAAACTTCCACGTTAAAAAAAAAGAAAAAAAAAATCTACAGGAAAAGAAAAATTATGTTTATAGACATTATAGGGTTAAAGTGACTTATGTGTATCATAGTAATGATCGAAATGATGGATATAGATATCAAAGTAGGAATCATGAGACTGTCTTTAACACTAGGGACTAAGTAAAGAATGTAATGATTTTTTTTTCTTTATAACTTCATCGATTAATAATGAAACTCGTAGTTCTACGGATTAATTGGATGCTTTAGTGTAAAGAATTTAAAATAAGTTAAAATATGAAAAGTGATAGCGTGTACTTGGACCTGTACTCTGATAAAATATAAAGCACGCTCGAACATTTCTCCACAACCAAAACATGATCCTCAGACAACCAGAACAAACCAAGAAATTCAATCTCCATATACTTTGAGACATCATTACTCACTCAAGAATGTTTTTTTCCTGCTACACTGCTCTCGTTTTGTTACATCATAGTTCCCGATCCTTGATTTTGTCTGAGAAAAGAAATTCTCTATGTATCTCCCATGTTTAACGAGAATCATAATTTGGTCAAGAAGATTAGTTTCTAATTCAACCAATTAGTGTTTTCCACATCAAACCAACGGAGGAAACAGGGTCAGAAATGAAATCACTTTTTTCTTTCTTCCCCAAAGACACCAAGAACTCAACTTCTCATTTCCCAATCACAAGTTGAAGACTTTCTATTGTGATGGCAGATACGTTTCTTCGATGTGTCCCTCTTGTTCGGTCGTTCTAGTGTTTTACATCTGCGAATAAAAAACTTTGTCTGTCATGTTTTTTTCTTTGTATTTTATATGGTTGTCCACATTCAGTCCCACCAAAGTCGTAGTGCAATATGATAAAAAAAATCTTGATTTGAAAACAGTGTTTAGTTTGTGCCTTTCTTTTGGTTCAACAATTGCTAGAGACAAGATCATAGTTTTCCTTTCCAGGATTCAACGTGGGACTTAATACACAGAGACCAATGAGGGATCCGGAAGAACAACCGTGGACCTAGACACAACAATAGTCTTTTTTAATTTCAATTATATATGTTTTAATTTCAATAGTCTTTTGTACTATTTTCTTTCTCCCATTAGTTAGTCTTTTTTTTTTTTAAAGCAATTTGAATTAAGTTAGTTGTTCACTTCAGATTTCAACTTCAAGTGAATAATTAATTATACATGTTTAATTCAGATTAACATGGTCCCATTTAAATTAGATGTAACTTTAATTTGGTTCTAAAGTATTATTTGATCATGATCTAGGATTGGGTCAGGGATGATTACTGTGTAGGACCTTTATTGTGTATGTAACAAACACAATTCTTCTATATGTGTGAAAAATAAAAACACAATTTTTTAATCACTAAACAAGTGTTTCGATCAGAGAGCAAGTGCTACCTCCATTTGGATCAACAGATTTGTTATGATTTGGGGATAGAATTACAAGTGCACACCTTGAACGTTCAAATTCTCTGCATATATTAATACTATTAGTACGTTTTTTATAATTCAATATGTAATTAAATTTATTTGCAATAAATCACATTTTGTTTTAAATTAGTTACATTTATTAAAATTTTATTTTATTTAAATAGATTTTATTTTTTTAGCCATTTTAATTATAAGGGTAAAAGTGTAATTTTCTATTTCAATTTATATATTAAACATTTTATTTTATTTATCACTTCATTCACAAACTTTCACACATCTTTTCTTCAAATCCCTTAATATATCTCTTAAAACAAATAACACTACAATTATATCTCAATCCCTTCAAATCCATTCAATTTGTCTCCTTCAAATCATTTTTCCAATTCAAAAACAACACAAATGTCATGCATAAACTTTTACAATACCTCTATTTATGAGTCTAATTTTTTATTAATTTCTTTTTCATTAAAAATACATTATATTAATATTTTAATTTTTTTAATATATTTTAAAACTTTAAAATCAGTATTTTGAAAACACATAAAAAAAATAACACAGTAGAAAATTCAAATTCTCTTATTTACCCTTAATTTGATCAAGTTGAACCATGACATGGATCAGAGAGATTTTGAAGAAAGTGATGATCAGCATCTAGTACCTTAATTTATCAGAGGAAATAATGGTTCATTAGGGACATTGAATTCGGGCATGCGGATTGCCGTAGCCAAGAACCATAGGATTGGGATCAATATTCATTAAAGCATTTCATTGTCAGCTGCTACTTTTTGATGCTCAATCCCACAGATCCACCGAAAAAATGCACCATAATTTACTCAAAATCACTCATGAATGGGGAAACGTATTTATTAGTAGTAGCATTCTGGTTGCATTTTCCGTTCGAAATTTGGACTTACTGCTATTAAATATTAATATTAATATCAATTTGTTCCCTTCTTATTCAGGAGTGTGCCATTAAGCATTAAGGTCAAGATCAAGAAAATAAAAAAACTGATCGTGGTTTCACTGAATCATCGTCCTCATCACCCACCGTCTTAACTCTCACACCTTTCTCTACATTTAAAAGCAGAAAAAGAATGCACAATTCAACCCTTGTATGTCAAACCAAACTTTCCCATTAAAATTGACTTGTGCTTCAACCAATCTGCTTCTGCCACAGCACCATCATCTCATGCAACCCTGAACACAGTGGACCAAAAACCTCCCATTTTCCCAAAATTAATATATACCAAAAGAGAGACAATAGGGTGAAGAGAGAGGCGCAGAAGGCAACAACACCAATAAAGAGAGAGCAACAACTAGCAAAGCTCATAGCTAGAAAAAGAAAAGTGGCAAAGCTGTTGTAGAACTGAAGCAACTCCATGCCATGGTATTCATTTGAAGAAAGCTGAGAGAACCCAGACCCATTTCTCTGCAGCTTTACCTTTATCACTTTGCCTCCTTCAACATGCTTTTCCTTGCCTTTTAAGCCCCCTCTCACTACTACCTTCTTCCACCACCATGGAGTTTGACCTTGAAAACCCTTTGGAAAATCTTCACTCCGATGCTGTCTCTTTTCTCTTCCTCGTTGAATCTGACCACACCCCTTCACAGAATCATTCTCACACTCTCAAACCTGGAGATCTTGACATCTCTGTCAGAAGAGAACTTGTTTCCTTAATCGCAAAGGTGAGTGCCTAAACTTTGATAGTTGTCTGAGAAAGAAAAAAAAAAAGAACGGTTTTTTATGAACATAATGTGCATTGGTTGGTCTTGTTCAGTTGTCCTGCACTTTGGATCCGGCTTTGTCTTATCTTGCTACCAACTATCTGGATCGGTTCCTAGCCAGCCAAGGGATTTCGGTAAAGAATCCAGATGTTCTTCATTGTTCTTCAATTCTACTGATTCATATTCTTATCTGTGAATATTTATAGTTAATAGAACATATGATAGTACCTATCTATTGGATTCTTCTAAGATGTGACTTTATGAAACAGGAACCTAAGTCATGGGTCCTCAGGCTCATTGCTGTCTCTTGCATTTCTCTAGCTGTCAAGATGATGAAAACTGAATGCTTCGATGTTCAGGTAAAATCGCCATCATGCATTCTAACTAGTTTGGTTCTGGTAACATAAGAGGGTTCTATAAGAAAAGATTGGTAATTTTGTACGTGTATTCACTGAACGTGGTTTATTTATTAGGATCTTTTGAATCAAAGTGATGGGGGCATGATCTTTGAGACACAAACAGTGCGAAGAATGGAAGCACTTATCTTGGGAGCATTACAATGGAGAATGCGGTCGATCACTCCATTCTCTTTCATCCCTTTCTTCATTGCCTTGATGGGGATCAAAGGCTCACCAACGGGGACGGTTCTGAAAAACCGTGCTTCTGAAATCATATTCATGTCACAAAGAGGTACTCATAAATTCATAAAATATGATATAGTTAATGATTTTGTTCATTTGAACTTTCCAAAAACACTGCATTAACAGTTGTAAATGTTATTTGTCATACTTTCACACTCTCTTTTCTTTCATCTTTCTACATTCTATATATAATATCAATGAGCTTTTGAGTGGTGAAGAAGTCATTTTGCATGATATGTGGTATGATTAATACTTGATAATACTTAATACCCACTTCTAATTTAATAATTGTTATCTTGTTTCTGTGCAGAGATAAGGCTTTGGGAGTTCAAGCCATCTATGATTGCTGCATCTGCTCTTTTGTGTGCTTCTCATGAGTTGTTTCCTTTTCAATATCCGTCCTTCTTAAAAGCAATAACCGAGTCTACATATGTAAATAAAGTACACATAACACATTCCTCCTTTATTATTATTATTATGAATTGTTTTGGAGGGGAAGAGAGGGAAAGTGGGAAGGTATATTTTGAATGTTGAACGAAATTAATAGAGGGTACGAAAAATTTACTGCAGGAAAGCGTGGAGCAGTGCTACAAAGTGATACAAGACATAGCCATAGAGGAGGAGTACGAGTCTGCGTTGAATGGGGTTTCAAGGTCAGACACACCGATTAATGTGTTGGACCATCATTTTCTGAGTTCAGAAAGTGAAAAAACCAACGGAATCACCGTTGCTGATTCTCCTCTGAGACAAGAGAGGGACCTCAAAAGAAGGAAAATCACTCCATGCGGGAACAATCCAACGATCCACAACTCTTGAATTAACTAAACCGTGCTCAAGAACTAGCAAAGAGAGAGTAAAGTAAAGAAGAAGAAAAAAAAAAAAAAACGTTTTTGATTTACCCCAATGGTCCATCCGAAAGTGACCATGTCATTAGTCATAATGTCATATCATCTCGGTGTAGTTAACCAAAAAAAATTGAAAATTTTGAAGCCATAAAGTGATGGGACGACATTGAGAAGGGACATAAAATCTGGATCACGATCTTGGTACGTACAATAGGAGTCTCTTTGGGTGAGAAAAGGAAAAAGAGCACACCAAGATAGATAAGTGGCTAGAATTTTTGTTTTTCTTAAACACGAAACAAAAAGACAAAACATGGCTTTGAATTGTAGTGTTGAATTTTTGTGTGTCTGTTATGTTTTGTGGTTTAAGTGGGGTTGTGTCGCCTAGCTTCTGGCATGGAATTAATAATTGTAACACTCTAAACAGTGAAGGAACAGCTTTATTGGAAAATAAAATTTAGTAGCAGTAGTTTTGGATGTAAGAAATTATTTATTCTTTGTTTATATGTTTAAGTTTGTTGTTTGCGACGGGATGATGATAGGGTCAGCGCAAAGCAATGGATGTACTTTTGATAACTGTAGAAGGAAATGCGTCTTTTGTCTCTGGGATTCGCTGTGAACATGTTGGAGCAAAAACGGTTAACCATTAATTAAATGGACAGCTAAGAATGCTGTTTTCTCCGGTCTCTATGTGGGGGTCTTTGTCCTTTCCTCTTTGTTTTCATCTTTGCTTCTTACGTATTGTCTTTGTTTAAGTTCTTCTTCTTTGTTTATTCACTACTTACTGTTTCATTTTTTACTTCCTTTTTGTGTTCTTTCTTTTTGGCTCTTCCTCTTTACTTCACTACTTACTGCTTCGCTTTTACCTCTTTTGTGTTCTTTCCTTTTGGCTCTTGCCCTTTAATTCACTGCTTGGTGCACGTTTGCCAGAGTTTGAATACCAAGAATTAGGTCTACAGGTGCAAAGTCACACCTTATATTTCTTTTCTTTTTTTTATCTGGAGAAAAAATGGATGCAAAGAAGAAAGCCAGTAAGTAGTTAGTGAGGAAAAAGGACATTGAATTGAAAGAAACCTACTAAGTATTTCATTTTTTTTATAGGGGTAAATTGGTTATGGAATTACTTTTAAAAAGATTTTTCTTTCTTTAATATTTTAAAAACAATTTTAATTTGAAAAAATGAATGGAATTAAATTTATAAATTAAGAATGATACAAGATTGGATAACAACACAATATAAGAAGATAAAGAAATATAGCGCATAACGATTTATATTAGTTAAATATCATGATCTTACATTGAGTCTTACTTTTTCGACCTTATAATAATTATTTTACTGTGAATAAGTTTGTGCAAAATATTTTATAATTATACACTTAAAACAACAATAATGAACTCTTGAACACTTTTCAAGAAGATATCAACCACAAGAGAATATCAATCTTATCTAGTCTTGATCTCACAAGAGAATTTTGTGACTTATCTACTCTTGGACAAATGACTCAAACTTTGTAGATCCTAACAATCCACAAGAAATTAAAGGCTGAATTTTTTGCTAGCTGAGCATGATCAAGCCAAAGATGCCATTGGTGAATGGACGAGGTAATGGTAGTCACAAACACATATTTGGAAGGAAGACAAAGAGATTGAAGCTCAAATAACTGTCCCACCTTGCGACTTGTCCCAAGAATCTGTCTTGTTCGTGGATCTTGTACCTAAACACTAAACGAAGAGAAAATAACATTTAGTCCTTTTTCACACAACTGGACAACATAGATAAGATTAAGTGTTAAGTTTGGAATATAGTAGGTGTTAAGAAGACTAAGATTGGAGGTTGACATATGAACGGTGTGAGTAATATGCATTTGAGTGTCATTTTTTGTGTGAATTGATGGTAGGAAAAAAATAGGTGTGAATTGACCAATGTGGTATTTTTGTCTTTATTTTCAATTTATTTTTTAATTTTTTTTTCACGTGTCACCTCAGCATTGATCTAAATTGGGACCTAATTGAACTCTCATTGGGAGTTGAACTCACAACCTTGTCTCTAATACCATTTGTTGGGTTGAACGCTTCACTAGGCCAAAAGCTATAACCATTAGTTAGGGCACAACTCTTTTTACTTAAGAGCGTAACAGTCCAAGCACCAAGATTCGATTACCTCTGCTACAGGACAATTGATACCACCTACAACAGATTAAACTAGATTTGCACTGTTGAAATTTAAAAAATTTAGGTGGTTTAACTATTTATTATGGACTTCTATAATATGTCTATGTTCATATATATATATATATATGTATATATATATGTATATATATGTATATATATATATATATATGTATATACTTACCCTCATATATATCATTGCTTGAACTTGATTGACAAGGCAAGTTATAGGATCAATTAGGATCATCGATAACATCTCACAATAAAAACCCTCTAAGTGATGACCGAATATTGGATTATGAGATCATAAGTCTAACTTTATCATTATATTGATATGTTTATTCAAGTTTGGAGTAATATTCATTTAATACAAGAAAACTTAAAAACTCTAAATCTAAATGTTCCTGGACATCTTGTAAGGGTTCACAAAAGAATTAATGGGATTGAACTAACATTTGATGAATTACAAGAGTCCTTTGAATAAATATGACTTATTTTTTTATGAGAATTTAAACATGAGTATAAATCTCACATTGAGTAAAAATAAATCTCACATTGCGTAAAAATAAGAAAGTTGAGTACTATATAAAGAAAAAGACTCATAAACCCATTGTTTTAAAATATTTGGTTGAAGGTAGTATTTATTTCTTATCTAGATTGGACTCATGCTTTATTAGTTTCATGTGAATCTCTTTTGAAAGACTTATTAATATTGTTAATTTCTTATATGGATTTGACTCATATCTTTTATTCACAATAAAATAAATTAAAGTAAATTTTGTTAATTTAAAGAACAACTTATTTGCACACAATACACTACACCATTTTTTTAATTTACACAACAACTTTAAAATGATGTCTAAAGTTAAAAAAAAAACAAAAAAAAAACGATGGCCTTAAGTTTAGACAAGGGTTTTACCATGGTTTTTCAACTGTGGTCATTGCTCAAAGACAATGATTTTTTTCCTTAAGGCCACAAAAGTTTTGAAAGTTCTTGTCTTAGAAGAAAATAATAGACCATATACATTTTAGCCAACATGTTGTTCAATAGTTTTACCACAAAGCCAAAAGTTACAGTTAATAGTTAGAGTGCAATTCTTTCTACTTAAGGTGTCATGATTTGATTATGACTTGACCAACCTACTTAAGATTTACAACAATTTAATTATTATTGAGTCACATAATAATGGTAATTTAAAAATATTTAAAATTAAATTACAACAATTTTAAAAATGTGGTCTAAACTATCCAAATTTTAACAAATCTTAGCTATAACTATCAACATTCTTTATTGTATTACTTAAAATAAATAGGCAACATTTTTTTATGCTCTATAGGTTTAAGACAAATAAAACTCGTTATATAACCAATAATATAAAATTGTGACTTATTTCTATTTTACACAATGATTTTTCAATTATTGTCATGTCAACGTTACTAAGAAGGAAACAACACAATTTTATTGTTTTTCCCACATTTTCTATGGGCAACATTTACCTAAATAATCAACAGTTTATAAAACATGACCTTTAATAATTTTAAGTCACACTTATATTATGGCCTTTTTTATGCTTAGACAACAATTTTATATGTGTGAGCTAGTATAATATAGTCTAAAGTGAAAAATGTGTAATGATTGTTTGTGCATTATACTTTTTTCTTCAACTTAGTTAGCTTTTATAATGATTTTTTAAAATTTTAAGTTATATTTTAAAAGTTATTTTTTATATCAAATAATTTTAAAAAATTATTTATAAATAACAAACACCTAATTGTAACAAGACAAACGGTTTAGTTTAACATAAACAAGTATTTAAATATTTTTTTTCTATGTTTAATTTATTTCATTTTTAACACAAGAATAATTTTATTACTTTTTACCCGTATCTTTTTATTTTATATCTTTTTATTTTATTTTATTATGATCTCACTCTCAAAATTTTCACTTATTTCTCTTTATGTTTTATTATTCATTTAACTAAACAATCTAATTCTTCACTTTATTTCTTTTATTTTTTATTGTTCCTTGGACACATCATAAGCATGAGTAGAAAGTAGAAATGTGGTGATAAGAGAACAAAGTCAGTTGATATTGGAAGATTTTCTTTTTCTCCTATATACAATATATATATATATATA
>Ga0214543_1005957_pt1 | contig 22028 bp, 14 predicted proteins | sample CNSS2metaG_FD_160094 | JGI IMG/M metagenome (GOLD analysis project Ga0214543, IMG submission 160094) | Root nodule microbial communities from cowpea collected in UCLA plant growth center, Los Angeles, California, USA - CNSS2 | ecosystem: Host-associated > Plants > Roots > Nodule | place: USA... | reverse complement strand
AGAGCGGACTGACTCTTGTGGTGGGAGTAGCAGGAGGCCTGAAACTCACTAAGGGCTAACCTTGTGGTGGGAGAGATTTTGATTCATTGTAACACTGGTATCACATAGCTCAGGATCGAGCAGCTCAAGGTCGAGCAGGGGTATCCACCACAAGTGCAAGCATCCGCTGAATCCGACCGAGTTATACGTATCCGGATGAGTCGAGTCGAGTCGTAGTGTATTGAATGAAGAGTCATAACATGTTTGGTTGCTATGTGGATGAGATGATGAAAATATACTTGATTGCATGTTGAATATGTTGATTGGCTCTAGCTTACCCGTTTCGTTGCATGGTTGTGATGTATGTGGCTGTTCTTTCTTGCGATGATCATCGACTTGGTTGATGGGAGCAGATGGGCGAAGTTCTCGTGGTCAACAAGGGAATGGTGAGTCCGCTGCTTAGCCATCTGGGCTGGAGTTATCTTCATGTTTTCTTTAGGTCTATGGCCCATGTATCTCTTTATGTAATTCTACTCTACACTCTACGTGGTTTTCGTACTCAGTTTTCCCTTTGGCATCGTGGTGTGCCCGGGTTTTGTTGGGGTTGTATTAAGGACCCCAGGACTACGCCACTGCACTAATATTGTGTAACGTTTTCTTTAATTTCGCCTATTAATTAAATGGGACGTTACACTTTTCAATATTCATATATCACGTATCTATTACGTATCGTGTATCCTATTATTTTTAAAATAAACGTATTGATGTATCGGATACGTGTCGTATCTAATACACGTATCATATCCGTGCATCATTGATTAAAATATAAAACTAAAATTACAATCAAGCACAAGAATATGGTTTAAATAAAAAAAAAATAACTGGGCCAAACATATCTTTATGCAGGGCGGCCCAATGCCATGAAAAGTTTGGGTTGACCATGTCATACGGGCAACGCTGACAGACACGAACATCCTTCATACATATAGCATACATATAGCACATATATAGTACATGGTAATAATAATAATAATAATAATAATAATAATAATAATAATAATAATAATAATAATAATAATTAGCCACCGGGTTTCGATTCAGAGAACCTGCTACAAAAGAAGAAGAAAAGTTTGTTTAAGAGACCCAACCACAACAAAACAATGGGTATTCCGTCGGAACTTCGTGACATCTTCTTACCAAACAAAAAGGATGTCTTTGTTGCTTCTCCCGCAGAGGATAGGAAGGCTTTGAGGACCAAACAATGCACTGATGGTATTCTCTCTCTCTCTTTTTTTTTTGTTATTCATTTTACAAGTTTTTTCTGCTTAATTTGTAAAACATAATTAGGTGGAACATGCGTTATGTTGATTATGGTTTTTTGTTTCTCTCGTTCCCGCATTAGGACAAGGTGATTTGAAAAATAGATTTATGCTGTCTTTTTAAGGTTAGATCGATTGATTGATGGTTACGGAGGGTCAAGATGTAAGAATCATTTCCAATGGTTATTTTATTTTATTTTATTTTTTATTTTTGTGTGAATCTTCCGTGTCAAAAGCTAAAGATTTGGGACTCAAAAAATTGAAGTAAAAGAAACTAATTTCTGTTGTCTTAAACTACAGCTCTAAATGAAAGTTAAGTGAAACCTACAAACATCGATAGAAGGGAAAGGATCCTGTTAATTTATTAGTAGTTGAAGGGAAAACAGCGTTTTAGTTGGGGAAATTAATATTGAGTGCATGTTCGGTTTGTTATACAAGTATTTTTACGAATTTCAACTTAAGCTTGTGCCTTCCAATGTATGGTTTGAGATGGAAAAAGCATGTTGCTTCTTGAGTGAAGTACTTCTGAGTGGTGAGAGAAGTGTTACTTGCTTTCATATTTCTGCTAATTGGGAAAATAATGTTGAATTATTGTTTCGGTGAAAAGTACTCATGTTTTGCTGATCTTACATGAATGAATTGTTTTCATTCCTCTGTGTGCATGCTATATATTTTTTGACTATTTTATCTTTTGAAAGGGTGCGAGAGTTGAGGAGAAATATGAATTATGTTCATTTTGGCTTTTCCTTAATATGCAGAAGGTGTGCAGGCTGGATTCAGGGCAGCTTGCATTGCTTGTGTTGTCAGTGCTGTGCCTACTGTACGTAACTTTTTTCAGATACAGTTCTACATTTTTTCATTTTTAATTTCAAAGAAAAATTCAGTTAAGCAATGTTGGTGTTCACTTTTAGGTGCAACTTTTTCCTCATAACAACTACATCCTATATTCCACCGGTTTGGTGTTTATCTCTGCTTGTGAAACCTTTTTCTGAGTTTCTGAATTCTGGAAAACAAATCAAAGATGAATAAGAAATCAGGCAAACTTTAGGCCCTTAAATAGGGTGGGATTTCACTATTATATCATTATTGGCCACTTCTGTTCACATATTGGTATGTTGATTTACTAAGCTTTACTTTTTAATGTTGGAATTTTCAAATTTGCAGTTGACTGCAGTTCGTGTGATCCCATGGGCAAAGGCAAACCTCAATTATACTGCTCAGGCACTCATAATATCATCTGGTATGATCTCAACTTACAAAAACAAATGATTAATTCTAGATGATGCTATTAGATTTTTCATATATAAAAGAAAATCCTTTTGTTAAGATCTGCATGGTTATTTGAAAGGGTAACCCCTATGTAGTTCGATAGGTGTTATGTTGGAATTGATGTTTTACCTCTGCCATCTATGTTGATCTTTAGTGTAAACTTTTATTCTGGGGTTACTATAGTGAAACCTTAATTCTAATTGAAGAACAAGACTAAAAAAATCTAAGGAAGTGTATCTTAAAGCAAGAAGCAATTGCTTCTGATGCCATTGTATTGAAAAGTCCATATAATCATGGTGTATGCACTTAATATGAATGGAACAGGAACTAAGCTAATCTTTTTTGCTGCTGATCCACTTGTAAATGAATTGCTTGATTTCTTTTACCTTTTAGTTTGACTATATTTGCAAATGGTTGGTTGGTGAACAGCATCGATCGCTGCGTACTTCATCACTGCTGATAAAACTATCTTGGAGTGTGCAAGGAAAAATGCTCTGCTTGAAGATGCTTTGGTACACAATCAACAATAGAGGTTTCTTACGAACTGCAAGAACCCATCTTTGTTATACACTCAATAGGGCTATCTATTGCAAAGGCGTATATTGTTAAAGAAAATGTTTTTGTCTTGTAAATGTGACAGTCATTTGGAACTGCCACTCACTGCGGCTTCAGAACTAATAAATATAAGCTATGTTGTTGACTTTAGTTGCTTTTCCATCTTTAGTTAAATAAATTTAATGCATAAACTTCAAAATTCCATGAGCTGTTCCACAATTATGCCTGATTCTAATTTCATGTTATAACCACCCTGTTCTAAACGTCAGAATCATTAATAAGTACATTGACTTAGAGGCGGTTCATGAGTTTGGATAATTTAAGAATGTAACATTTTTATTTTCGAAATACATGAATATAAGAATACTAAGAGTGTTCTAACCCATTAAAAAAAATTACAAACATTAAACCGTACTACAAAATACCTAAATAAGTGTTGCTCTGTACATTACATTAAAGATGTGAAAGGGAATGTGCCACTGGTATTAGGGAAGTTGGAGAAGATAGTGGGAAGCAAACACTATAGCTAGGTTTTCAGTAACTTTTTTATTATGAAAGTTCCTTTAGTCATTAGAGGACAGACTCAAGACTCAAGCACCTAAAACCTTCACTATAGGCTTAAAAAGAAAAAAGGACCAAAACAATATACTTATTATTAATATACCTTATTAAATTAATTATAAAAGTATGTTTAAAAAACATATTTTAAACATTTTTTCAATATTAATATAAATATAAAATTATAATATATTTTAATATAAATTATTTTAGGGTTAAATATGTTTTTGGTTCCTTAATTTTCAGTGAATTTTGAAATTAGTTTATTTTGAAACTTTGAATCAATTTGACTTCTTTCGAAATACGTGGGTTTAGTCCTTTTAATCAAATTTTGTTAAGTTTATTTGACATTTCAAACGCATTTCATAATAATATTTGACACATTTTTACTTTAATGTCAATTCAAATACTATTATGAAATACGTTTGAAATGTTAAATAAACTTAACAAAATTTGATTAAAAGAACTAAATCCATATACACTTTAATTTCCAAATCAAAGCTGGTACACGCCAACTCAACACATAATTACGTAACATGAAGAAAGGAGATTGTTTGACTAATGATTTTCTTCTACGAATCAAGGATCTTGCCGATTCTCTGAATTCACTTGGTGATCTTGTTTCTAAACATGAACAACTTGACGTTCTTATTCAATGTTTTCGATTAGATTATAAGTCCTTTCTTTCTCTTATCAATAACACGCTCAATTTGGTCTCATTGGATGGAATAAAGTCTCTACTCGTTGCTCAAGAAGCAAATTGAGAAATTCAAACACTATTTTGACAATATTTCTCTCAATCTCACTCTTGCCAATTCTCAAACAACTTCTGATCCAACTGTTCAACTCACTCATATTAGTTTTTAGTCTTCTTTCAACTTTACTAATGCAAATCCTCTTAGTGTTGTCTTTGACGAAAACATTTCCCTTTGCCACTTAAATTCAAATTGCTTTTATGTGCTCTTCACCCTCTTGAATTCTTCCTCTTGGAATAATTCCCTCTATTGTTGACTCTCCCACTAAACGTGCTACTTAAGATTTGTCTGTTGATGCTCCCACTCTGTCAAATCCTTCAATTGAACCTAATAATTTTTTTCCTTGTTTCCTAATCTCCTAAACCCACTCTTCCTATGCAAACAAATTCATAATCTGGTATTGTCAAACCACACTACTTTCCCACTTTACTTATAAGTGTTGCAAAACCATTAACTGTTAAGCAAACCTTATCCTCTCCTCTCTGGTGCCAAGCCATGCAAGTTGAATATGATGCTTTAATGGCTAATCATATGCGGTCTCTCACTGCTTTTCCTTTTGTTCGTACTATTATAGGTTGTAAATGTGTGTTTCACATTAGATAAAATTCAAATAGTACTATTAACAAGTACAAAGCTCGTTTAATGACTAAGGGGTTTAATTAAAAATTTGGGTGTGACTATTATGAGACATTCTCTCTAGTTGTTAAGCCTATTACTATTTGCTTGATTCTAGCTTTAGGTCTTACAAACAACTAGTCTCTTCAACATATTGATGTCAATAATCCTTTTCTTAAATGGAACTCTACTAGAAGATATTTATATGATAAACTCACTTCTACTCTAGTTAGTTTAAAGCAAATGTGACCCTTCTTTGTTGGTATTTAAAATTGTTGTAACCTAACTTTATGTTTTCATCTATGTAGATGACATAATCTTCATTGGCTCTTCTATATCTTTGCTGAAATTTGTCCTCTCTAAACTACATTTTGTTTTCGCTCTCAAAAAACTTGGTGATCTTGAATATTTTTTTGGAATTGAGGAAAATATCTTTCTAATGGTTCTCTTCTTCTTTCTCAAGAAAAATATATCAGTGAGCCGCTTGACAAAAGCTGGAATGTTAGTAGCTAAGGGCATTTCCACTCCTCTCCAAGAATGTCTGAATGGACCTGAATACATAGATGACCTTGCTCTATATAGAGCAATTATTGGTGCCCTACAATATATAACCTTAACCAGACCTGAGATTGTTCATAATGTGAATAAATTTTTTCGATTCATGTCACAACCTTTATTACAACACTGGAAAGTTGGCAAATGCATACTACATTACCTCAAGGCACTATCTCTTATGGTTTACATCCAGTCTGCATCTACTCATGACAGGTACAACTTAATTACTTGTTGTGATGCAGATGGCGCCTCTAATATTGATGATAGAAGATCCACTTCCTGTGCTTGTATATTCTTTTGGAATTATTTGGTTTCTTAGTGGTCTAAACATTAAAATTTTGTAGCTCGATCAAGTGTTGAGGAGGAATACAAAAGTCTTGTCATCACTACATATAAATCTTATGGTTGTAGTCTCATTAAAGAGTTAAATATTACTTGTAGCACACCAATCATCTATTGTGATAATCAAAGAACTATTGCTTTAAGCCATAATCTAGTTTTACACTCTAGGATAAAACACATGGAGCTAAACATTTTATTTTTGTGAGAAAGTCCTTGATTACTCATTAATTGTCATTTAGATTTCTGCAAGTGACCAAGTTGTTGACATACTTACCAAACATCTCTCTCAAGCCCGATTTTTCTAACATTTACAAACTCAATGTTATTGATTATTTTTCATAACCTTGTATTTAAGGGGGAATCTTAGTGTATATAGATTTTTGTTTTAATCGGAATCTATTTGGTTAAATTATGTTAATTTGTTAAAAAGTTAGTATAACTCTGTCCTTTCTGTTACATTCTTTCAGTCTTTATATCTTTTTGTTTCTTATGTATAGTGTATTGGTTGAACTCTACTAACAAGATCAATAATAATATTCTTTCTTCTTCGTATAATATCAAATAAAACTAAGTATAAAACATCATCTCCAACAATCTTTCAACCTTTATATATGTATAGTATAACAAAATCAAAACTACAAATCCATATCAAAACCCTTATTTCACATTCTTACATAATATGTATATTTTAATATATCATTAACTTAAAAGATATCCATTTGTAATAAATGTATAATGCATAATATTGGTATTTGAATACCTTCATTCACACTTCTATAAGAATTACTATAGAAGATCTATATAATAATAAATATTCATCATACACTCACATGAGTGACATTCATATAGCCATAATATGATAATAAAAGGTATCCTTTTTTTTAAGATATTTTGGTGTACGACAAGTACGACTTCAATGGCCTTTACTACCGTAATGACAACATGTTATTTTCCATTATTTTTACCTTTATATTATTACTGTTCCATTTCTAGTGACAAAATGTCTATTTGAAATTTCATTTATGATCATGTCTATGATCATTATCACGATCATGAAAATATAGATCAAATATTGATGCATTCACTTATAAGAATGGAATATAACTAATTGGGTGGATTCCATGAATTTTCGTCAAAAACTCATTGTTTTGTTCAACCATAGGAAGACATGAAATTAATTCAAAATATTTGTAAAATCCTTTTTCACGATATTGTTGGCATGGGAAAAAATTAGTTTCTCACATACTTTATTTCGTTCTTTCATGGCATCACCAAAACCCATTACATCTAAATGTATTTCAACATTTAATATCCAATATAAGTAATTATTCTTTGCAACACCAAGGGTCACAAATTTAAATTTCACAAGGTTTGACATGTTTAGAACTAGCACATAAAATAATAATAATAATAATAATAATAATAATAATAATAATAAGATAGAGATAAAAATTGATAAAACTAAACAATTCTTATTGTAAAAATAACAAATATAAGATAAGATTGAAAATGAAGAAAGGATTAGAAAGAGTCTAGATTGAGACATGCAGAGCATTGTCTTTCGAGAGAAAAAGGAAAGAAAAAAAAAATCTCACTAGCCTTAGTTAGTAGGAGCCTCGTGTTGAGAACGTGTTATAAAATAAAGCTAATGATAGAAAGAATAAAAAAAAATCAAGAATAGATGATGCAGAAGAACTTTTGTGTCTATCTTATTATTTATAGAAAAAAAATCATATTTATAGATACAAGATGTAACCCAAAAAATGTACAAATGAAATAGTTAATACAAATATTTAAACTTCATAAAAAGTAATAAAATATCATATAAGTAATTGTATCAAATCAATTAATCAATCATATCAATTATACGAGTAACCGTATCAAATCAATGAACGACAATTACTTCCTAACGTTATTATTATTTTCTTATTTTACTTAAGTATAAATTTCTTGTTTTCAATATTTTATTTGATAAGATATCCTTTATCATTCTATTTTCTTCATCCACAAAACTTATTATTTTTAATTTTTTTAATAAGGTAGAAATTTCTTACTTTTAAGATATTCGAACTTTTAATATTTCTAAGTTTATTAAAAGTATTATTTGATACTTTTATATGATATATCTTATTTTAACGATTATGTAATTTTCAATACCTATTTTACTATTTCTAGAGTATACTTTAATGTACCAATATTGATAGATATTAGATTTTTTTTTTTTTTTTTTGTTTTAATATTATTCATATAATATAGCCTACTTTAACTATAAAATTATCTATTTGTCATTACTTTCCTTTCTTCATCTTTCTCCACCAATCTGCACCCGTCCCTCTCACCTTCTTCCTCCACGGGTCCGGATCCCTCTCCCTCTCCACCATGCTTCATCTTATTCTTCATACTACAGCCAACAACCTTGCATCTCTCCCTCCCTCACTCTTCATCTTCTTCCCACACATGTTTATGTAGTTGGTCATCTTCCTATTAAAAACTACATTTCAGTTTCATATTTCAAATTTCACGATTTAAACTACGCGTATTATGATTGCAAAATCCAAAATATAAATTGTATATTTCAAAATATATTTTTATATTTTATATTTTAAAATAAATAATCATTGTATTTTGAAATATAAAATCTAAAAATACAAAATTTATATTTCAAATTCTACATTTTAAAACATTTTTTAATTGTGACTTCTACAACTCAATGATATTCCTAAACTAGAGGATAAAAATTAGAATTTTCAAGTGCAGAATGAAATTATGAAAGTATAGGAAGGAGCAACCTAAATCACAATTAGGGATATCAACGGAGCGGGTAGGGTACAGGTAATAGCTCCCCCGTACCCTACTCGCTAAATAAATATTCACCTTGTACCTGTACCCATATCCGTCAGGTATCCGTTATGCGGATACCTGTCTATTTTGTTCATATTCGCGGGTATCCACGGGTACCCGCGGGTATTTACAAAAATATTTTAAAAATAAATATTTAACCATAATTAGTGTTTGAATCAACAAGTCCTCCTTCTCCGATTGATTCTTGAAAAACAAACAAATAAAAATCACTAACAATTTATATTATAGTTTATTTTTGAATGAAATATTAACAAAATTACTAACTTCATCAATATCCACATCTTACAACATTGTATAAAGTTTCATATTGTCCAATTTTAATCCAGAAGAGCCGGAAAACATAAGAAGTTCATTCAAAATTTCTAACAATCACTTAAATGAAATATCTAAGTAAAAGTGTTAATTTCATTACCTTCCATGTTGGTCCATAACCAGTCTCGGAGACACATCAATGCCTCCACAAAATCTAGAAGTAATCTACTTCGATTTGGGGTAAGAATTCGACTACCATTACTGAATGAAGACTTAAAATGTTTTTTATTAATATATATATATATATATATATATATATATATATATAAGGATATTTTTGTGAATTAAAATTTAGCGAGTACGAGTATTCACGGGTACGGATACTATGATACCCGCCCCGGGTATCAAAAATACTCATCTCCAGGTAACAGGTATTCATTTTTAATATCCGTTTTTTATCCATTGCAAATTTTATCCGCGGATACCCGCAGATACAGATTTTTTTTGACATTCCTAATCACAACATAGGCGATTACAATTATCATTTTCGGCTTGCCATGTTTCAAGTCGAGTTATTATTACTTGACGTTAGGGTTACTGCACAAAGTCCAATTCCGAATATTTGTTTAGTCTAATTATAAATGTCTAGGTAACTTCCAGTCTCAAACGAGAATTCCAATAAAACACTACTGAAATCCTGTTAAAATTCACAAACCGATGGAGAACTCCACTAAATCGCCAAAAACAAGTGCGAAATTACCGGGTGTTAATGTGTTATACATAGGATTTCACCAGTAATTTTTAATATTCCTTTTCCCTTTGAAATGGAAGAGTCCTTTCGGTAGAATATACAGGAACAACAAAGAATTGGGGCGACATGTGGTGATGGCCATATCAATGTGAAAGAGGACAGGCACTTTGGCGTGAAAACGACATTTTTCTTCAGTGTAAAGTTTTTCGATGATACCATCACACGAGTGCACATCACAGCGAAGCTCAAATTAGTCACTCAGCTTGCAAATGTCAATGAACTTCTGAACTGCATTATGGTATTGGGTTCCCTGAATAAAGAACAGGCACTACGTAGTTAGAAAGTTGGTCATGTTTCAAAAACATATCTACAATCCAGAAGAAAAATATAACCATCATTGTTTCACAGAGATTAGTTCTCTAGCTATTGAGAATAAGTTCCCCCAAGTACTTGCGTGATTATTAGTCTAGTTATTATTCCCTTTGCATAGATAGGATTAAAATCTTACATTCCAATTTTAATTGAAAATTCCGCGGTGATATGTCAAAAATCATGCATAGATTCATCACCAAGCTATGGGTAAAGAAAACAGTACTGTAAAGCTTCCGAAAAATATTAAGTAAAATTTAATAACGCCAATGAAAATAAGGGATTGACACGAATTAAACTGGTAAACAATACCTCCCAATAAAGTTGGTGACAGTCCATGCACTGCCAAAACTCTAAATTCTTGTTAAATAAGCAATTTGGAATTCTTTGAAAACCCTTCGCAGCTTCAATAGCTTCTTCAGTTGTCAGTGGCTTCTGAATAAAAGTTCCATTGCATTTTGTGCACCTCGACATTAGCTTGTCCTCATTAATTTTAAGTTGAAAAGTTTCAATAACCTGAAAAGCACTTCCAAATTTTATTCTGTTACACAAAGGCATCACTCTCATGCAAGACTGCATTACAATTTTGGTACGAATAAAACTAATATACAATTGTGTAGTTGCGTATTATTTCTCCAATTAAAATTGGGGTTTCATCTTGAATAATGCATAACCCTTTAATGTAAAACTTTATTTAACACTTATCAAAGTGAAATTCTAATTGTAACTAGTACAAACTGCACCTGTAGAACTACACGTAAGTTTTTTCCTTTTAATATCCACTTTGCAATAAGATGGCAGGATTTTTGTGTAGAAATCTGGGAAGAAAATACAGTGACATTTAAGACAACTTTGAAATCCATGTACTAAACTCTAGCCTATAACGATACTTCTGCATTATCCGTAAAATTTAACATAATAAATAGAAAAGGGTAAAAGACAACGTTACCATAATATGGTGTAATTTTACTTTTTACTTTAAGGGGAATGTATATTATCAATTTGTTTATCTGGATAGTTAATTTAACCATACCTCAAGTAGCTGTTCATTTTTCAGAAGACTCTTCACTCTATATATTTGGTTTTTCATCAGATAGTCATGTCTCTGCAACTTTGCATCCCGTGTCAAAATCACACGTTTCTCTTTTTGTGCTTGCTCTATCAACATCCTAAATATAAATGAAAATAGTTTCACAAAAAAGAGAAAACATACACTCAGATGTCAGATGACGTTGAGCATACTAGAATCAACAATTAAAAATTAATAATAGAATCATACTCTATTTATAACCTTGGCTCAGGCTTCTTTGAATAAGGAATTGCAGCATCTATCCCAACACATCGTAAATGTTTTGCCAAGCCTTCAACCTGAGTAAATTCCCCACAAATTCATGCTCACATTTTTGTTTTATTAACATTCAGATCCTACAATAGAGAAAAAAAAAAAAACCTTTCTTTTCGGACAAAAAGGCTGCACAAAATATTCATAAAAAAGAAGTCCGGAAAAGGGTTATACGAGAATGGATAATGATGAGGATGCCTCATTTCTTCTGAGCAACATATTGAATTTAACAAAATTTATAAAATTCCTAAGGCTACACATAATATAGGAAGAAAGGGAACATCCGATCTTCACAATTAAGACACTTACCATTACATCACAAAGGAATTTTGGATATCCATTCCCTCCCTCCAAAGGATCCCAGGGTGGGGTACCTTGCCACTCATCAATCTTCTCAAAATGATTTTCTTGCCTAGTCCCATTCAGTAGTGAATGCTTCTTCCCTTTCTTTTTTGAGCTTTTGGGCTTTTTGTCTGACTCCTTTAGCAAGATCCTATCACCATATTTTTTTACAACTTTCAACAAAACTTCATCCATTGGCATAGTAACCCAATATGATGACTTTTGGATCATTCCCCCAGCTAGAGGTATCATACGAGCAACATCAGAACAAGTTGTGGCTTCGACAATTGCTAAAGCTTCACAAAAATGTGCTCTTAGGACCTTATCACTCGTATCGTGATTTCTGAATAACTCTTTTAACCCAAGACTTGCATCACGATTAGAGAATACTGTAGTCTCAAGAATCAAATCTCCTGCAGTGAAGAATTCAACAAAATGTCATGACAATTCTTTGTACAATGCTTCAATGTTAGAATAGCAAATAAATCAATTATTATTAGACAAAAGACAATAGAGAGGGAACGAATGGATATATCCTGTCATCAGAAAGTAAGGTTAAAAAATAATACAGAGAAGTTTCTGATAGAAACTGGTAGTAGTAGTATATGAAAGGAAATAGTTGATATCCAAGGAGATTAACTACTTAAACAGCAACAGTAAAACTCCAGATTAGAAAAGGAAAACAGGAAAACAGAAAATGGCAATGCACAAAAGAATAACAACCAGAGGAGCAAGACACAACCGCTGTCACCAAGGCAAATGCCTATCCAATTCCTCGTCTAATTTACGTTCTCCCTTTTGCTAGTCTCTCCTACCCTATAAACACATGCTGCACTATGTTTCCCATCATGACAGAATATTCCACTTGAATGTCCTCTTGCCATGTGGACATTCTGCTATGAATACCTTCTATCTCTTGATTTTCCATGTTCAGCCCATTTATTCCCAGCTCATTTTCCTTCTTTTTATTCATCCTTTCTCTTGTAAACATCGATTAAAGGCCCATAAGTTGTCATATTTATTCTTATGTTGCATGTACACGAGGTTTATTTATGTGGATGCATGAGTAACAAAGGAAAACTAACAAAGTTGCAGAGCTTGGTATTTATTCTGCTCAAAAGTAGCACAACCAACCATCAACTACTCCACATATTTCCTCATAGGCAATAAAATACACTTACTAACTTTTTATATATTCTAGTTAACCCAGTATGCCCAACCCATGGAGAAGAGCTGAATTCATGCAAAACGTAAGGAATCTCAATTGATTCAGGATGTAACACAAATGGTCCTTAAACCTCAAGCAATCTTTAGCGACCCCATTGCTATTAAAATCGCAAGTAAACTAGCGTACTAGTGCAATCCTACAAGAACAGGGGATGCTGCAACCTAACACACATGGTGGATTTGGAGAGGCATAAACCGTTACGAGATTAGAGATTGTATAGCAATTTCCGAAGATGTTTAAAAAATTAGTGTTGAATTTGTTTGTCAAATGTAGAAAAATTTGATAAAAAAATAAAACTTCAAAGAATTTGATAGGGGAAATAGTTTGGGTGATTCAGAAGATGCTGGAAAAATGCTAAGGCAAGAAGAAGAGAGTTATGACTCATCAAGTATTTTTTAAGAAAAGAGGCAGCCAACCTATACTATCAATGCCATTTTCATGAAAAGTGAGAGGGAGAATGCATGTCAAGAAATTGTTTTATCTTCTTACAACAATGATATTACATTTAATGTAGTGAAGAGCTCAATAGGATTCTTGAGTTGATTAGCAAAAGTAGTGCCAGAATTAGCCACTATCATACCATGAAATTAGGGTGAAATACTACTTGAGAAAAATACACAAAAATTATAATGAACTTGATAGTGTATTCCCCTCTCTTGGATTTTCATATACATAGTAGTTTGAGATACATCAGATACAATGAATGATATGGAAAAAAAAGATAATTCTAGAAGATGCTCCTAGGAACTAGGTTTAGCACAAAGCATGCTCCTAGGAACTAGGTCCAGCATAAAGCACACAACTCTTTACAATAAATCCTATTAAAGACTATTTATTCTAACATTCCCCTTAAGTTGGATTGTACCAAACTGGGAACAAATAAATTCAATCTAGGGACCTCTCAAGGACTTTGTTAATACATCTTTAAGTTGATCATTTGATCCAACAAACTCTGTGTAGATTTCTTTAGACAACAAATTTTCTCGAATAAAATGGCAATCAATTTGTTAAGGAACACGAGATTGGAAGCAATGTGGAATGAACAACCTAGTTATCACAATCAAGGTTGTCAAACTCGAGAGTTTACGTAAACTCATGAGAGTCGAGACTCGTAAACTCGAATCACAAACTCGTAAGAGTTTACTTTGACATACTAAAAAAAAATAATTTATATAAATAAAATCCTAATTCAAGTAAGTCCACAAAATTATATAACTTAAAACATAAAGAAGTTCATACAAATACTATAAAACAAATTCAAATGTTCAGTGTCTATGTATAATCATCTAATCCTTTAATCTCTAATAACATTATCATCATCGATTAATATTTATCTCATGTTTGCATCCCATATTTGTCATCTCATATCTGTTTTGTTCCTTAGAGCATTTTTACTTTTACTTTTAATTGATAAAGATACACTTGGCTTTCTCTCAATTGAATTAAAACCATTCCCAGACATGTTTTAATTTCAATTCACTACAAAATTCCAAAATAAAAAATAACATAAGTGAAGGTAGAAGAAAAAAAGGCTATAAAATGGCTTATAAAAGAAATTTCACATAAAACATAGTCCTAAGTGCTGGTAAAAAATTTCCACAGTGGTGCCAAAAGAGACATAAGGGTTTACATAAGGGACGAAAGGATTTCCGGTGCTGCAAAATGAAAAATGCAAATGTGAACAGCCCCAAAACACGAATTCCCGAGAATGAAAACTACACACGGGGGGCGAGGGGGAAAACCCAGACGCAACCACTGCGAGAAGCGACGACCCACGGCGAGCGATGATGACCACGGTGGGCAACGACGATCGACGACGACCCACGGTGAGCGACGACGATCGACGACGACCTTGGGTGGTGACGACCACGAATGTGACAACAGTTGACGGAAATCGCGAGCGACAACTCCAGATTGAGAGCATATTGTTGCGTTAATGGAATCGCAGAAGACGAAGGAAGAAGATGAGCTTCGTGAGTGACCCTAAATTAGAAACCCCTAATCTGGTGAGCCCTAAAAACGACCTCGTTTTACATTAAAATAAAATCTTGACGAACTCACCAAATCGAAAGCAAGCTCGCGAGTTTGATCAAGACTACCGATTCTACCACCGATCCCACGATTCTACACCAAAATCAAGTTTGCTTCCGAGTTAACTCGGTCTCACTGAGTGAACACGCAAACTCGTCCAAGTTAACGAGTTAACTCGCGAGTTTGATAACCATGATCACAATACATCTCCATCAATTGAATGTCACAAAAATCTAGTTCTTATAAGAACTGTTTTTCCCATATAAGCTCATAGGTAAGAGATGTCACTGCTCTATACTCGGCTTCAACAAATGATTGGACAACGACATTTTGCTTCTTACTTTTCCTCCTAACAATACACAATATCTTGTCGCAGAGCATCTATCCATGTAAGAACTAGCCAAATTAGCATCACAATAGTCGACAATTTGGGTATTCACTTTGTCTTCATAAAGTAGTCCTTGTCCAAGAACCTTTTTGAGATATCTTAGAATACAAATGACAACATTCCAATGATCAATACAAGAATTTTGCATGAATTGGCTCACAACCCCAACTGCAAATGATAAATCAGGTCTAGTAAGTTTTCCAACCAATCTCCTATATCTTTCAAGGTCAAAGAAAATTCCTCCTTGTTTTACCATTAATTTCTGATTTGGATCCATGGAACAATCCACTGGTTTACAATCAATCATGCCTATCTCTTTAAGAATGTCAAAAGCATATTTCCTCTGAGTGATTACAACTCCTTCCTTAGATTGAGCTACTTCTATATGTCCAAAAAATATTTGAGATTTCCAAGATCCTTGGTCTGATTACATAGGTGCTCCTTTAACCGAGAGATTTTAGTAGCATCATTCCATATAATGATTCCCTATAATGACGTAGATTAATGCAAAAGAGACAAAAGTCATAGTGGACACCTTTTAAAGATTGTGGCATTCATCTAATATTGAAAGATTTTGAGAAGAAAATACCACTCCATCATGAGACAATAGTGAGTGGTAAAAAATTCACAACCTACATCGATTCAAGAATGGATCTTATTTCCTTACTGCATAGATTTACTAAATTTTCTACTTCTTGTTTGATTTTGCGAGGCTTGAATGAAAATAAAGGATCATTATTAGGATGTTCGCTTTCAAGGAGTGGAAATCTAGTCAATTTGCAAAGGCTAGAGATGGAGCGCTTGTGGAAAATTTGATATCAGATATGGGATTTTCAAACAATATTTTGAATTGCATGAGCGGTACACTTCCCCTAATTAAGGTGTTGTGCATGGTGGATTCAAATAATAAACCAGCCATGTGATTTGTTTATTAAGAAATGGAAATTGCTAAAGAGAAAATACAAAGTTTGTTCAATGGCATTAGTAAAAGGTAATAATAACTAATAACCTTTCCCTTATTAGATTTTCTAATTTTTTTTAGAATCATGGACTTTGTTTGGAAATTAGTTTATTTATTTTATCCTACTTACATTCCCCTTTCCGAAATCATTGATCAAAGATTGGACAACCAATGACATTGGCCATTGTATGTTGTAGGCTATTGCCATAATCACATGTATGATTGTTTAGATAGGTTGATGGGAGACATTGATGAAATCAGAAAAAATGATGCTCAAATCAAAAGTTTTAAGAGCAAATCAAGATTTTTCGGTGTCTAATAGCTCAATGTGCACTCAAAACCAAAATCCCAGCACAATGGTGAAAATCATATGGTGCTTGTCAAAATGTCTTCTTCTCTCAAAAATCAATTTAATTATTTTTCCAAATTATCCTTTATTTTATGTCTCTACTGATGTGTTTGGTTGTAATTATTTTGTTCATATTTGTCCGAGTTTAGACAAACCATCCGCAAAGACTATTATTAAATGTGTTTTTCTGGGATATTCTCACCTTCAAAAAGGAGGCAAATGTTAATATTATCCAACCACTAAAAGATACTATATGTCACTGTTTTTCTCATTCTCCATGGAAACTCCTATTCTAATTCTCCATGGAAACCCCTACTTTCATTCAACAAGTGCTCCCTATTCCATCTTTTGGTCCTCTAACGATTTCAACTTCCCTTTGAAAAGAAAGTGGTCTAAAGATGGATCTATGTTGTTAAAGTTGGGCGTAGTGGGTATATTGCCAAATTGCAAGCTTATTGATAGTCTTGTGAATTCAAATCAAAAGTAGATGCTGAACCGAGGCAAAACATGTATCAAAAGCCTTACACTTTTTCATGGTACATAAGTGAATTGTCATGTATCTTTCAACATTCAAATTTGTAGCTTATGATAAAAGCTTGGATAAAACTAGGGTATTGTAGGGTGCGTAAGTTCCACATAAAGTAATATGAATCTAGAGTATTATGAGGTGCCTAAGTCACACATCAAGTAGTATGGAATGCTTTGCAGAATATTTTAAGTGTCTTTTGTCCCTCCTACATAACTTGAATTTGAGAGTGGGTTCCCTAATGGTGTGTTTGAATGAGACAATTCAAGAAGGTGATTCATTTATTTGGAGAATTTGAAATTCTTTGTAATGAAATGCTTTGTTTGGATAGAAAAATTAAAAAATATTTAAAATGCATGCATTTTTTAAAGTATTTCATTTAGTTAAATTAGAAGAAATTCAAAATAATCTAAAAAAATGTGGAATTTGAAATTCTTCTCACTCAACCTCACAACCATGACAGGCTAGGCTGGCCATATGATCCAGACGGATCGGACCGACTTGACGACACAAACGAGTCGAGCAGGCCCAACAACCCAAACGGGTCGGGCAAATGACCCAGACGAATCGGGTGACCTAATGACACATACGGGTCGGGCGGGCGTACATGACGACTAAGATGTGTTGAGCTAGCCCAACGACCCAAACGGACTAGGTTGGTCCGATGACATAAACGGGTTGGCGGGTCCGATGACCCAAATGGGACTGACGACCTAGACGAGTCGGGTGGGCTCAAAGACAAAGACGGACCGAACTGACCTGACAACCAAGATGAGTCAGTGGGTCCGATGACCCACACGAGTTTGGCGGGCCATACGACCTAGAGGTGTCGGGCGGGCCCAACGACTTGACCGACTCGTTGACCCGACAAGCCTAACTGACCCGATGACCAAGTCAGGCCTAACCGGCCCGACGACCTAGACGAGTCCGACAACCTTGCCAGGTCGGGTCGACGCATCGACACAAACTTGTCGACTGTGCGCGACGACACAAACGCATCGACCCAATTGTCCCGACGACCTAGATGTACCCGACCGACCCAAAGACCAACCCGGTTTGGGCCAACCGAACGACACAAATTGGTTGGTTAGGCCCAATGAGACAAACGGGCCCAACGACCCAAATGGGTTGAGTGGGCTTGACGACCTAGTGGGGCCAAGCCGAGCCAATGTCCTAGACGGGTCGAGTTAGGCCGGGTCATGTTGACGAACTTGACAGGCATGACCGACAGGTATGGGCCATCAGGCTTGTCTAGATCATCGGGCCAACCCAGCCTATCTGGGTTTTCTGGCCAGGCCGGCCCATCTGGGTCGTCGGGTTAGACCAATTCGGTTGGGTAGTCGGGTCAACTCGGTCCATTTGGGTCATCGAGTCTGTTTCCAAATTTATCATGAACTCAAAACATAATTAAGCCTAAAATATTGTAAAAATTAAATTTTATCTCACAAGAAATTCAATTGTTTTTTCCAAATAAGAAATTGAAATGTAAGGTATTTTAATTTTGGGTTAAGTATGTTTTTAGTCCCTGCACTTTGACCAAAAATTGGAATTCGTCTCTGGCTGAAACTTTGATAAATTTTGGTCCCTAAACTTTAAAAATGAATGAATATAGTCCTTTTAACCCAATTTTGTTAACTTTTTTTTTTAGGTTTTGAACGCATCTCAATAAATATTAAGCCGAGAATGTGTCAAACGACGTAAACAAATTCAATATTAACATGAAACACATTCAACATATTGAAAAAAGTCAACGTAATTGGGTTAAAAGGACTATATTCATTCATTTTTAAAGTTTAGGGACCAAAATTTATCAAAGTTTCGACCAGGACGAATTCCAATTTTTGGCCTAAGTTCAAGGACTAAAAACATACTTAACCCTTTAATTTCTTTATCTAAACAAGTTATTTAGAAAATAAGGGAATTTAATTGCAAGCAATTCAAATACAAAGCATTCTGAGCGTTGTTGAAATGTTCCATCCAAACACAAGGTAAGGGCTTGCATGCTTATAAGTATCAGAATTCACTATGTTGTCAGCTTGAATAACCAAATATCTAATCAAACAATAAAACAAAAAAAAAATCAAATCATAAAATAGAAGAAATATAACACAATGGCAGGTTTGTAATTTGTCCAGAGTTTGTGCCGTAAAATTTCCAGGGATTACAAACCTTCTTTGACAACCTTTTCCTGGAAGACCTTAAATATGTCGAGCAAGCAATGAGCATCCATAGATGCATATCTTATCTGCTCTTCGGTAAGAGGACGATGCGACCAATCACTACATTGAAGTTCCTAGAGCACATATAAGTTTGGTTAACAAGATAGAGTAATTGAAAAATGCCATTTGGAACAACTCTGGATCCTAAACTTCCAAGGGAGGACATGTAAATCTTTGAGCAAATAAGGGGATCCACTTTCATGTACACCATTACTGACATCATGTTTCAATTTAAATTCAACAATATGAAGTATCTTTTATGGTCAATCCTAGTATAGTTTATGAAAAGTCAATAATAATCTGTAACTCGCATTATTTGTTCTGTGTGCTCAAAGAAATATGTTCAGTCAAACATGTCCTTTTTGTCAGAAACCATATAAATCAAATGACAAGTCAAAAGTCAAAATTTGAGATGCACCAATCATTTCTATCTGAAAATAGCCTACTAAAAAGTAATTCTGATACCAGCCCATTAATCAGCAGAGTTAATATTCTCAGGGTGATTTTCATACTGGAATTGACAATTGTTACTAGAACATTTTATTGAATCCAAGAATGGGATTTGCCTCTAACTAAATAAAAAATATTTTTATTTAGATTACAATCTGGAATCTTACAGATATAGAACACATTCCCATCAATAATTCTACCATCAACAGGGATTAAGCACTTAACTTCGACACAAATATGTATTGGTGTCTGACGTGAATAAAGTACTATTTAAGAGATACAAATCCATCAATATGCCTCTACCTAATTACTTAAGCTTTGAAGATTACTGGTTCTCAAACATGTACAAGGATTGATCCATGTTAACAATTCTTTTCCGCAATAAAACTGAATTTCATCATGAGGTAAAAGTGAATTATTCACTATCCATTCTTCAAGCCTAGCTGAGTTCAGTTTGAGCAGCGATGGAAGGGATTTAAATCGACTCATTTCTTCAGTTCTGTTTCTGGATGTTAAATTCTCCAACAAAATTAAGTATAAATTTGTCCAATGAACAGAAAGAACAACACGGACCAACAAGCTTGCAGCAGTACGATTCTTTTATAGGAAAAGATCCAGGAAAAAAACAACTGATAGAACACAACTGATAAAACCTTCTCCAAATGCTAACAGAAAAGACATTTCACCTAAATTAAACAATCACATTCCACACAATAGCTGAAGTAAGCATAGGCATGGAGGTAGAACAAATGCCGAGGTTAAATAAATATTTTGTGAAACAAACCTTGGAGAGCGAAAACCCCAATATTTCTGCACAAATTGTTGACAAACTCTTGCTTTGCTTGGGTTCATGCTTCTTACTATGCTGCAGATGATTGTACACACTCCTGATATCCAAATATGGCTCAACCTATGCACAATTGAATTAAGAAATTCTCTGACAAAAAACAGAAGCAGAACAGAAATGTTTATTCTCAAGGGTAAATGGTGTTCGTAATTTCTGAAAATTTTCCATATTTTAAACATTGCTTTAGTTTTTGAAAAACGTTAACCGTGATAAAAAAACACTTAACCCTAATTTAACATTATACTCATTGTGTGTGCGCATGTGTGACCTTGTCGAAACCGCCGTGCGAGCAGAAAGTGGAGGACAAGTAAGTCAAATCCTGCTTGAATCCGAATCCGAGTTTCAAGATGTCGGGGCACAGCAGCAATTCTCGGAGTGGTTCCCACAGTGAAGAGAGAGGAATGGACAACAAGTCCAACACAAACACGCCCCAGTCGCCGCACGCGATTTGAAGCACCGACACCGTCGGGGACGACCTCCGTGCCGGCTTCCACTCTGCGTCCAGGCCCACCACTGAGCTCCGACCCAATGCCTCACTCAGCAGCCTGAACTCGGCCGTGTCCGTGCCAGTGACTAGGTGGACTTTCAGTTTCACAGGATCACTCTCCATAGGCGATGTTTCCTGGTTACTTCTTTTTCCAGGTTCACGGTTCAACAAAAAGTCTAGAGAAAATACCAAAAGGTCCCAAGAGATAATCAAAGAAAATTTCTTGCAAGGTTGTCCCTAGTGTGTTTTCTCCTATTCACAAGTTAGTCCTTCTCTTTCAAGAATCATGTTGTTTATTTATTGGATAATGATAGAATGCCCCCTTTTTTTGACACCGAAGTTACCTGCCTACGTGGCTGTTATTATTTTAATAATTTCTAATCAAACGGGAGCAGAAACGCGTGAGAGAAGGTGGAGTGAATGGTGAGGTTGTGATACACGCGCAAGAAAGAAAAAGGAAAAGTTAGAAAAACAGAACTTTTCTTTGCGGTTTAAACTAAAGGCGAGAGTGCAGCGACAGTGCGGATTGCTGCCATAGCTTCGTGCGTCAAATTGGAAGCCCTAATTTGAAGTGTTCTTGTTCTGCAAATCAAAGGGTGCTCTGGTATGTTTTACTATCCGATTACAAACCCCTATTTTTATGATGTTCTTCCCCAAATGAAACCACTATTTTTGTG
>Ga0214543_1005956_pt1 | contig 22029 bp, 24 predicted proteins | sample CNSS2metaG_FD_160094 | JGI IMG/M metagenome (GOLD analysis project Ga0214543, IMG submission 160094) | Root nodule microbial communities from cowpea collected in UCLA plant growth center, Los Angeles, California, USA - CNSS2 | ecosystem: Host-associated > Plants > Roots > Nodule | place: USA... | reverse complement strand
ATATATATATATATATATATATATATATATATATATATATATATATATATATATATATATATATATATATATATAATCACATGTTTTTTTTATATGATACGTATTAACTAAAGTTTTTAAATATGATAGAAGTAAAATATAACACTAGTGCAAAAAGATGATTTAACTTCTCTTAATATGCTTCGATTTTACGAAAAACGAACCCTTTCAAACCGTAGTGACATTTTTAAAAGGTTTTACCCTAGGGGTCAAAGTAGGTTTCAGTTCTAGGTTAAACTGAAGCTTATACCCTGGTTGCATGAGGATAAACATCGATTATTTGAAAGAATCGAAGCTTTTACTAATATAGCCAAGTATAGGAAAAATTGAAAGTTATACTCATCTGCATAGGACATTAGTGAAAGATTGTTGTTGCACAACATTGTTGTATTCTTCTCCTTTATCGAGTTTTTCTCCATTATAGTCTTCGTTGAGATTCATTTTTTGTCTTCATTATCTTTTATCTTCTTTATCATTTCTCATTTATCTCTTCATTTTGTTCTTGTTTTTTTATTTCTTCTCCAAGGTTGCTTTTCTTCTTGTGTTCAGTGGCGGATCTTCGACTAATATTTTGCGAGTGTCAAAATTTTGGTTGAATTACTCTTTTGGTCCATTTTTTTTTGTTAAAAAATGTAGAGTTGGTCTTCTACTTGTTTTTAGTCTCAATTTGGTCTGATTTTTTTTTTAAATTGATGCAATTTGGTTATTTTCGTTAAGTTTCTTATAGTGAAGCAAGGATTTTTCATCAAGACTAACGTTAGGATTATGTCAGTTACATCAACAAAGCAAATCATCCTTATTCACAACTTCAATTTTGATTAAAAAACCTTGATCTGATTCAAAAAATTAAACAAAAAAGAACCAAATTGCATCATTTTTTTAAAAATCGAGATCAAATTGTGACTAAAAAAACTAGAGGACTAATTTCATATTTTTGAACGAAAATAGAAACCAAAAGAGTAATTTCAAAAATTTTATATAAACTATTAAAAATATTGTATTTAATTTTTTTTATCATAATAAAAAATAATGAAATTATAATTATTGTTATCATTATAATTATAAAATAAATACAAATAATTTTTATAATTTTACTATAATTAATTTTCATTTATAATGGTTAAGTTTCCAATAAAAAATGGTTAAATTAAAGGAGTGATCACTTAAAAGACAATGTTATTAAAATTATTATTTTTATTTTAAAAAATATTTAAAAGGTAAATTTGAAAATGTGAAAAACAAAAAAAAAACTTTTTCTTTATATATAAATATAGATGTATAAAAAATTTAGAATATAAAATATATAAAATATATTAAAATATTAATTTTTAAATATATATTTAAAATTATATATTAATTAAATTATATAATATAAAATTTTGGAGGGGTCATGGCCCCCTTATGTCCCTTCAATGGTCCGTCGCTTGTGTTGGTCTTGATTTATTATATTTGAAATGATACAACATTGTTGTTATCTTAGTTTTTGGTTAGTGTTTAAGCAATTGGTCTTGATATCTTATTTTTGCTCTCACTCTTGCTCTTGTTCCTGCACGTGTTTGACTAAAACTTATTATTTTTATTTATTTATTTTTAATTATTTTATACATCGATTGTTTTATCGATGGAAATATATTTTTGAAGTATAATTTTTTATTAGGAACTAAAGTATAAACTCCCAATTTTTTACTTTACCTGTAACGCCCCATTTAATTAATAGCGTAATTAAAGAAGCATCACACTAGAATAATATCTTAGCGCAGTCCGGGAGTTTAAACTCACTCCTTACAACATAAGGCACACCACGGTGCCACGGGAAAATTAGATATACAGTTAAAAGGAATATAAAGGCATCACAAGTTAAACAGAATACATGGGTCGTGGCCCTAAGAAAAAGCCCAACAAAAATAAAACATCAGTTCCAGCCCAAATGGACTATGCAGCGGAGTCACCGTTCCCCTGTTGACCGCGAGAACCTCTCGCTTCTGCTCACATCAATAAATTGATGATCATCGCAAAAGAGAAGTACCACACACAAGACAATCAAACAAGCAAAGGGTAAGCTAGAGCCAAACTATTCAACCAATCCATATTTCATTAATAAAATCATATACGTATTCACAATTCATTATGCATACATCTCGCAAGCATGTTACGACCTTCCAAACAATACACTAAGACTTGACTAGACTCATCTGGATAAATATAACCTGGTTGGATTCAGCGGATGCTTGTACTTGTGGTGGATATCTCTGCTCACCCCCGAGCTGCTCACCCCCGAGCTATGTGTTACAAGTGGTACAATAAATCAATTTTCCTCACCACAAGGTTAGCCCTTAATGAATTTCAGGCCTCCTGCTACTCTCACCATAGGAGTCAATCCGCTCTAGGTGAGACTAACTGACTCCTTAGAGTGTCAGGATGCAACCTTACCTTGAATCCTTACCTAGTTATACCTATGGGGCACCACCATGGACACCCACTAACAGGGGCCATGGAATTACGTTCCGACCACTGAAGCACGACCTTGAGAATCTCACCTAGAGATCCCAAGGAATTACGCACTGACACGGACCAAACTTTCTTAATCAATCAAACAGACTCAGCATGCATACACACGGATATAAACATATACATCATATATATTTTCTCATAATTCACCTCTTTCGTATTCCCAGCCAACCATACCAACTCATTATTCTCGAACTCGGAATATGGGACTCCGTCTCATAACATTACCATGCCACATTGATACCAACTCTTTCATGTCTCATGTCGAACTCATACCAAACTCATCATTTCAATCTCATGTATCATCTCATACAATCATCATGCTCACATCATGTTAAAACTCACAATCACAACTCATACACCATCTCATTCATAAAGGTCTTTTAGGTCATAATCTTAAAGGTAACACCCATACAAGCACATTATCAACATTTGAGATCAAGGAAAACCCCAAGGCCAGCCACCATCTCGCCCAACTTCTCGCTCAGGCAGCTGGGTCTCGCCCAGGCGAGGAGGACCCTCGCTCAGGCGAGCTTCCCTCGCCTAGGCGAGAGCTTGACTTCTAGAACAGTGGCCTCGCACGCGTTCTCGCTCAGGCAAGACTCTCCTCGCCTAAGCGAGACGTTCGCTCGCTCAAAAAGACAACGGGTCGCCTGGGTGACCATTCGTGGAAAAAGACTTACGCGAGCCTCTATTAATCTCGCCTAGGCGAGACCAGCTCGCTTGGGCGAGTTTATCAGTGCCCACCACTGTTTTCACCTGCAACAGACTCGAAGGCATATCCCAAACAACAATCCCACCATATCACACATCCAGATCATCAGGCAACCTCAAACAATCACCAACCACATAAAATAACAGACTCGCACCAAATAAACAAGAGGGTTCTAGCTTCCCTTAACTGGAAAACAAACTAGCAACTGGATCCTTGGGTACCAACAGCGAACGTAACAGCTCCTAGAGTGGATTAGTGAGTTGGAGAACAATGGAACCAAATTAAAACGAGCTCCCCGACTGACTCTAGTTGTAACCATGAAGAAGGAACTAAAGTACAGGTTAGAACAGACTTACGTGAAGTGAAGGTCTGGTTGGAGTTCACTTGGAGGGGTTGACGGCTAACCCTAGCAGAGCTCTGAAATGAAAAAGTGGCAGTGTTTAGGTTCAGCTTGCAAGTGAGGTTGAAAGGGAACCCTAACAGCTTTAGGGCCTTTGCACCCTATGGGTCAGGCCTTAGGCCCAATAGATTAAGGCCAACCCTTAAACATTAGGGTAGAAAAGACACAACAGATTTTAATGGGCCTTACATTACCTAAATATGTTTTGATTATAAAACTGAAGTACAACGAAAAAAAAAAAAAAAAAACTAGTGTCAAAATTCTTCGATACATAGTGTAACTTATAAAACACTTAAATAATTGCTTAAATATTTGAGTGACAATATGTATCTTCTCCTGTTTTGTATTTAGTATATTTAGTATATTAACAATAATTCAAATATAAAAGACTTAAAAAAACGTAATTATAATTTACTCTTTAATATTTTAAAAATCATTTCAATATATCAAAATAAAAAAATAGTTATTTAAATATATGTAGGACGGTATGCGTCATCTTATCTTCAATATTTAATTATTTCAAAATAATTTTTATATGATAAAATATTCTATCTATAGATATATCAAATCTCACATTATTTTATATGAAAAATTAAAACTTTAAAATTAAAAAAGAAATGCAAACTCTAAAAAAAATTATTTTGCAAAAAAGAATTATATAATTTTGACTTATTATTTTTAATAGAAATATCTATAATCTATAACTATATATAAAGAGATTCCTCTTTTGTGTTCACATCTCATAATTTCAATTAGACCCTTTATAATATAATTATTGGTTAAATATGTTTTTGGTCTCCTAACCTTCGGTGAAAATTGGAAATAGTCCCTTCTTGAAACTTTGGCCTATTTTAGTCTCTCAACTTTGGAAATACATGTATTTAGTTCTTTTAACTATTTTTTTTAAGTTTATTTAACGTTTTAAATGTATTTCATGATAGTATTTGAGTTGTTTACATCATTTAACTCATTTTTGCTTCAATGTTTACTTAGAAACGCGTTTAAAATGTCAAATAAACTTAACAAAATTTGGTTAAAAGGACTAAATTCAACCATTTATTTTTATTAAAGATAAGTGACTAAATTGGTTTAGAGTTTCGAAGAGGGACTAATTTTAATTTTCACTAAAAGTTCAAGAATCAAAAACGTATTTAATCCTATAATTATCTATTAAATTTTAAAAAATTAACGGCTACTTTTACATCTTTTTCTATAAATCTATCTATCTTCTCTCTCTATTTTGTCTCTCTATTCATCAACAATTATTTTCTCATATTTTCTCCATTCATTTCACTTTATTTTTAATAAATATAAATTTATTTTGTATATTAACTAATAATATTACAATATCATCATCTACTAATATAGTATCATTTATTAAGAGGATACATCTCTTTAGTGTCCTCTTTTGTTTTTTCAATTTTATCCTCTTAATTATACTTTTTAAATTTAATTAATTATTTATAATAAAAAACTATTTTTTTATTTTATCACTTTAGTAACTATTTTTTCAAATTCAAATTATTATTTATTATAAAAGAATTATTTACTCTTTTATCATTTTAATCATTACATTTTTTAAATTTAAATAATTACTTAAAATATTATTTACACGATATTACTTATAATTACTTCCACACATGCGTGCGTGATTAGTGTAAATACAACGTTAATATTTATTAGATCCAAATAAACATTTTTATGAATATTTCTTTTAAAATGATAAATCTTAATTTTGTTTTATTTGAGGAGAAAATAACTTTTTAAAATTACATTATTTTTACAAATGTTGCAGTGAGGTTCCAATACCTCGGATCCAAATTTAATTCCAAAGGTCGATCCTTTTAAAGATTTTTTAATATTTTTATCTTAGTAAATTATGGTGGTAATTTATTGAATAGGGCTAAATACATCTCTCACAAGCTAATTGAATGAGCATGAGTGTTTTTGGGATCTATAGGGATGAGTACATCTCAGCCATGTGACTTTAGGTATAAGTGTATCTCGGCAATGTTTATGAGACCAAAAGTACAAGACGAGAATATATCAAACAATAACTTGATAACTTCGACAATGTAGTAATTAAGGAGTTTATACAACAAGTATTCATTAATATTTATGAAAGATTCTAAAAATTCTTAAAGGTAATCGATAAGAGTGGAGTTTATAAAGGTGACTCAATTCTAGGTAAAAGGAAATCTTAATTTCTATTATCACTTAAAGTATTACATACGTTTTTATCATTAACTTAAGCGTTAGAGTACTTATAGGTACCTGTTTTCCCACGACTCACTATATCAGACCAAGTGAGGACATCATAATCTCAAAGACTTAGCACATCTTGACAAACATCATAGAAACAACATCACACCTTACCGGACAAATAAGTTATATACAATAAAAACATCATTTGACACATTCCAGCTCAAATATCAACATAAAACACCGTTTTACCCATAGAAAAAAAAAGTTAACATCATTGAATTAAAAAGACTACATTCATTTATTTTTAAAGTTTAGAAATCAAAATATATCAAAGTTTGAAATATAAATGAATTCCAATTTCACGTCCAAATATAGAAATTAAAAACATATTTAATCTTTAATTATTTTAACATTTACATTTAAATACGTAAATGTTTAATATGATATAATACTCACATCACTATTTCTTGGTGTTTCGGGTGTAGGGACCAAGAGTCTACTAAAGAACCTCTTCGAGCTTACTCCACTCCTCACTACAGCGATAACTTCTTCTCCAAGAAAATCCACTTCTTTGCTCGATCGGCTGAGATGACGATCGGGGTACCTGTCTAAAGGGCTGAGATGCTTAAGTCAGTAATGAACCGATCGGTGTATCAGTGTAACTGCTGTAATAAATGCGAATTAAAGATGCTCACCAACCTACCTTTGGGCCCTATTTATAGTTTTCGGTGTGGGCCTGTGATTAGGGTTCCTTAATTACGGCCCAATGATCCTTTAATCAAGATTACTGACTCGTTTAACGTTAATTAACCCAATTGACTGGTTGTTCGACCGCGCGACCGATGGCCGCTTGACTGGATTAGTTATGCCTTGTTTTTATCGTGAACGATTCGTGTATGGCTGATCAACAGACGGACGCATGCAAAGGACTACGCGAGTCTAAAGAGATTGATCAACCGATGGTTGATTTACTGACTATCGTTTGTTTCGTTTAGGTGTTGCTCATGCTTGTCCGATCGGACGATGTGCCATTAGGGATCAGAGTCACCCGATTAGGTGTTACCGATGGACCGATGGGCCTGAACGTGGTTGGCTTTAGACTTTTGTTTAACCGTTTGACCGATGGTCCTACAGTTTGTTCACCAGGCTGTTCGACCGATAGTCTTTTAACGGTGCTATGTGGTTTGTTTGTAGAACCGATTGACCGATGGTCCTACGCAGTTTATTTATCAGGTCGTTCGACCGATAGTCTTTTATGTACGAGTTTTTTCAACCTTGGTCGATGGGCCTGAGGATTAGCTTTGGCCGATTGACCGATGGGACATACAGTACACAAGCCCCCCCAGCCTCGAGCGATGGAAGTGAAGCGAGGAGTTTTACCAGGACCGTAGTGTCGATTGACCGCCGGCGTCTCTCAACGGTTATCTTGCATCGTAGATCGTGCCTAACAGTTATGATTTGAAGCGTCACGAAGTATGGGTCGTTGATCTGCGCGTGATCGTATGGTTCTGAGGCTGCCACGTGTCACTGGGTCCTCCTATAAATAGGTCTGTGTGGCTGTCGTTATTTTCACGCTTTCCTCTCTCTTTTTAGCCGAGCCTCCGATCGATTTCTTCTTCTTGCAGGTAAAAATGTCCTCCAGTGCATCGAGTTCAGATGGTTTGTCGGGTGGGACGGTCGGGGTGTCCGGGGGCGGCGGGTCAATCTCCGCCTTGTTCAGCTCTTCTGATTCGGGGACTTCGCTCGGGGGAGTATCGAGCTCAACGGATTCTCCCATCCTTCTCAGCGGCAGCCCGGAAGCCGAGCAGCCGCTCGCCGAGGCGGCGGATCAGGTCGTTGCTTCGGATGAGAGTGGGGATGTCATAAGCATCGATGTTCGCGATGAGGGGGAACAAGCTAATCTGCCAGAGATACAGGGATATGATTGGGCCCCTTATGAGCCGCGTACGCATGCGACGAAGTTCCGATGGGGCAATGATCTTGGGGATCTGGTCGAGCGGACCAAGGTTTTTGGTGACGAGGTGGAGGATGGGTTCCTTCGGGTCAAGGTGTGTGCTAGTAACGAGAGGGTCTGCCACGGAAAAGGAGCGGCGAAGCTAGAGTTCTTCTACGTCTACGCCTGTCTCTTCCACGACTTGGGTCTGACTGTGTCGTTTGCCGACTGGCAAATGGCGGTGCTCCGTCAGATCCAATGCGCGCCGACCCAGATACACCCGAATGCCTGGGCGTCGATGCAGGCGTTCGACGTTCTATGCCGGGCGGTAGGTCTGACAACGACCATGCCCTTGTCTCTGCACTCCTACAAGACCTAGCCGACGGCTTCGAAAGGGTGGGTATCTTTTCTTGGGGCGAAAAAGAGCTTGTTCACCCTTTACCTCACATCCTACAAAGGTTTCAAGACCGGCTTTTTTAAGGTCGCGATTCCCGGTCGAGGAAGGAAGTACATATTCGATGAGGAGGGTCGGCCGAAGTTCCCCTTATATTGGACGACTTTTCCCCCTCCCACCAATCCTTGGGCTAAAGACCGCTTGACTCCTGCCGAGCGGGCTGACCTGGCCGTCCTCAAGACCCTACCCGACAAGATCCCCCCGCGGTCGTTGATCCAATGCCTCCGCTCCCCGGATTTGCCGAGGGCGGTTTATGGTTAGTTGTTCTGATCTTCTCGGTCGTCTTAATGGTTGCAATTAACTTACGTTTTATTTTCACTTTACAGATATCATGGCTCGGATGACCGTCTCCAACGCCGAGTTTTTGGCTCGCGCTAAGACTCGTCGAAGAGAATAGGATGCCGCTGAGGAGGTCGCCCCCCTCCAAAGCGTCCCCGCTGCCCCTTCGACAGCTCCTACCACTGCTTCGACCGGCGCCTCGGGCGTCGCCACCAGGCCCCGCTTCGTCGTGAAGGCTCCTGGTTCCGCCGCTGCTGGCGCTGCGGTGGACAAAGGCAAAAAGTCTAAACGAGATGACTCTCCCACCGGCTGGTCGTCCAAGAAGGGCAAGAAGGTTGAGGCTTCTGGATCCCTGGCTACTGCCCTTCTTGACAATGAAGTTCGGCTCGACGAGGAGGTTTCCTTCCACTTGGGACCTCGCGTTAAGGACATGCTGAAGGACGTGTCCGAGGAGGAGGCTATCTGAACGACTGGGGAACTAACCCTCAGACTTGCTGCGATTTACACCAAGTTTCCCCGTCCCGACCGAAGCATGATGGAGAGCCTAGAGAAGGAGCTCGCAACAGCGAAGGTGGAGCTTCGGGAGGTGAAGGCCTCGGCATCGGACTTAAAGGTTCAGTTCGACCGACTGAACGACATCAAGGCTGAGCATGCCAAGTGCGCTGGTCTGCTCAAGGTCGCCGACGATCGGGCGAGGGAGGAGCAGACCAAGGCCAAGGAGGCGGCCGAGGAACTTCGCAAGCTCCAACGGCGCTTTGACGACCTAACGTTGGAGCATCTGGCCGCTAACGGGTCGGCCACCAATTGGCAGAAGAAGGCCAAGGAGTATCAAGCGGAGCTGCGGGTGGCCGATGAGCAAGTTTTTGCTCAATATGAGGCGGGCTTTCAGAGTACCGTTGATCAGGCTGCCTTCTACTACAACTGTTCCCCCGACCGGTTCGACGTGCATTTGGGGGTGGTAGATGGGAAGCTTGAGAAGGTCTTCGAGCGGCTGGACGAGGTGAATGATCCACCCACAGACAGTTAAATTTTAAATTTCTTTGTATTTTGACATAACCGATCGCGTCTGATGGCCTCGCGGTCGATCGCGTTCAATCGGTTATTAGGCCATTTTTTGATAAACAATTATATGTAAATATTAAACGCCTTCTCCTTATTTGTCCGCTCGCTTTTGTTTAGTGTTTCGCGCTGGCGGTCGGCCGTTATCATTTTATCGTTCCTCGCTGGCGATCGACCATTTTATTTGTTTAACTTACAAGTTATTTTCGTCAATTAACTGGTCACTCGAATCGATACGCAATTTGAACTTTGTTTCTCGCGATGTTTTTTTTTGTTGTTTGATCCGAGCGGTCGACCTTTGCGCGTTCAATTTTAGTTTAGATCGTAGGTGTAGTACCTCGATCGGTAGGACAGCTCGTGTCACTTATGTACCCGTGGGGTTGGTTAGATCGCCTGGATCGGTGCTAACCGAGCAGGACTTCCTCTTGAAAGTCCGCGCCGCGATAGGTCAGGCTTTGTTCGGGTCCCGTAGGGAGCCCCGTCAGTCAGTCTGTTAGACAGTTTCATGAAGCGCTCATTTTATTGACAATATCAACTATAGTACATTTTTAGGTGCGACGCGTTTCATGTGTTTGGTATTCCTCTGCCGCTCAAGTATTCCAGCCGATAGGCTCCGTTCTGCAGGCTTTCGGTCACGCGGAACGGGTCCTCCCAATTTGGTGCTAACTTTTCTTGTGCTGACTTCTTTCGCGCTTCATTGGTCTTCCTCCACACCAAGTCTCCTCGGATGAAGCTCCTTGGTTTAACCTTCGCGTTATACTTTCTTGCCACCAGCCTCTTGCACGCTTCAGCTCGCACGGCCGCTCTTTCTCTTCGTTCGGTCGTCCAGTCCAACTCCTCGCGCAGGCGTCCACAGTTGACCTCTAAATTTTGCATGTCCCGCCGAAGAGTCGGCTCCCCTACTTCAACCGGCAGCATAGCATCCGTTCCGTACGTCAGGTTGAAAGGTGATTCTCCCGTTGTCCCGTGCAGGGTGCACCGATAGGCCCAAAGGACCTGCGGAAGCTCGTCCACCCACGTTCTTTTGGCTTCTCCCAACCTTTTCTTCAACTCCGCCACTATAACTTTGTTCATGGCCTCCGCTCGGGGAATGTGGTGGATGGTAATTTCTTCAAACTCCTTCATGGCTTCGACCACTTTGTGATAATACTAAAGCAGCAGGTCGTCCTTAACCTGGTATTCCCCCTGTACCTGCCCGACAACCAGCTTCGAATCGGTGTTGCACTTTAATCTTGTCGCCCCCAGGTCTTTTGCCAGCCTTAGCCCGGCAATGAGCGCTTCGTATTCTACTTGGTTGTTCGAGGCTTTAAACTTGAACTATAAGGAGTGCTCAACCGTAAAACCGCTCGGTCCTTCAATGACGATTCCTGCTCCAGCATTGTGTTTGTCCGACGATCCGTCGACGAAGAGAACCCACGTTTGCTCAGGAGGGGGGATCGGTCCGTGAAGCTCGGCCGCAAAGTTTGCTGAATGCTGTCCTTTGACAAATCCTCTAGGCTCGTATTTCAATCCGAACTCAGATAACTCGACTGACCAGGTGATCATTCGTCCGGCCAAGTCGGGTTTCCGAACTATCTTGGCTATGGGGTGATCGGTACGGACGATCACCTGGTGACTCTAGAAGTATTGGCGCAATCGGCGCGCGGCTGTCAATAGCGCCAAGGCTATCTTCTCGATTAACTGATACCTCGTTTCTGCGCTTTGCAACACACGACTGATCAAATACACAGGCCGTTGCTCTGGACTCTCCTGTATCAAGGCTGCGCTGATCGTGTCGTCCGACACTGACAGGTACAACTGCAGAGGCAAGCCCTCTATCGGTCGGCTCATTATAGGGGGACGGCTGATCATCTCCTTTATCTGCTGAAATGCTGTTTTGCACCGATCATCCCACTTATCCGAGGTCTGCTTCTTCATGATATTCAAAATCGGTCGGACCTTCTCCGTGAGTTTGGACAAGAACCGCGCGAGGGAGGTCAATCGTCCGACCAATCGCTGAATTTCCTTCAGTTTCCTAGGACTCCTCATTTCGGTGATGGCGGCGCACTTGTCAGGGTTGGCCTCGATGCCCCGGACAGTCAGCATGAATCCCAGAAATTTTCCGGCCGGCACCCCGAAAACACACTTCTCCGGGTTCAGACGCATGTTGTACTTGCGCACTTGATGAAAGACTTCCTTGAGGTCACGCGCATGGTCCACGGCCGTTTGTGACTTCACGACCATGTCGTCGACGTACACCTCCATGGACCGACCGATCTGCCCCCTGAAGACCCGATCCATCAGCCTTTGATAGGTGGCCCCTGCGTTCTTCAGGCCGAACGGCATGACCTCGTAGCAGAAATTTGCCCGATCTGTGATGAATGCCGTTTTGGATCTGTCTGGACCATACATAGGGATTTGATTGTACCCCGAGTATGCATCCAGAAAGCTTAGGAAGTTGTGGCCCGAAGCTCTATCCTAGGACTCCTCATTTCGGTGATGGCGGCGCACTTGTCAGGGTTGGCCTCGATGCCCCGGACAGTCAGCATGAATCCCAGAAATTTTCCGGCCGGCACCCCGAAAACACACTTCTCCGGGTTCAGACGCATGTTGTACTTGCGCACTTGATGAAAGACTTCCTTGAGGTCACGCGCATGGTCCACGGCCGTTTGTGACTTCACGACCATGTCGTCGACGTACACCTCCATGGACCGACCGATCTGCCCCCTGAAGACCCGATCCATCAGCCTTTGATAGGTGGCCCCTGCGTTCTTCAGGCCGAACGGCATGACCTCGTAGCAGAAATTTGCCCGATCTGTGATGAATGCCGTTTTGGATCTGTCTGGACCATACATAGGGATTTGATTGTACCCCGAGTATGCATCCAGAAAGCTTAGGAAGTTGTGGCCCGAAGCTCTATCCACCAGCCGATCGATGTTGGGTAGGGGGTACGCGTCCTTCGGGCAGGCTTTGTTGAGGTCGGTGAAGTCTGTACACATCCTCCACTTTCCGCTCGTCTTCTTCACCATGACTACGTTAGCCAACCACGTAGTATACTTGATTTCTCTGATGAAACCAGCTCCCTCCAGCTTCTTCACCTCCTCCTCGACTGCTCTCCTACGCTCCTCTCCCATTTTCCTTTTCTTCTGAGCAACCGGGTGGGCTTCTCAGAAGATGGCCAACTTATGAGACATGACGTCTGGATGGACGCCTGACATGTCGGCGGTCGACCATGCGAATAGATCTTTGTTTTCTAAAATCACCGCCCCTAAGAGTTCTTCTTCTTCCGGTTTCAGGGCTCCCCCAATCTTGGTGACTTGTTCTGGGTGCTTGCCGATTGGGATCTCCTTCGTTTCTCCTTCTGGCTGAATCCGATCCTCCGTGTTCGTTCGGGGATCTAAGTCTGTCATGGCTACTTCCGAACGGTGCTGCTTTCGTGGACGGCTGTAAGGAGTGATCTTCAAACCTGCGGCGTAGCACTATATGGCGATTTGCTGATCTGCATGCACGGTGCATATTGTCCCCTTATCCGACGGGAATTTCATGGCTAAGTGTAGAGTGGAGACGATCGCTTCGAAGGCGTTCAGACAAGGTCTTCCTAGCAACACATTGTAGGAGGTATTAGCTTCAACTAAAAGGAATCTAACCCTTACCTCCCGGCCGTCCTTCCGCGAGCCGATCCTGGTACGAAGATCCAGGTAGCCCCTTATGTCGACTCGCTCGCCCGAGAATCCGACGATCTGCTCGTTATAGGGGACGATCAGGTCCTCGGAGAGGTTCATCTTCCGGAACGTCTTCCAATACAAGATGTTGACGGAGCTTCCCTGGTCTACTAGCACCTTCCCGATCCCATACTCGGCGACCTCGATTGAGATGACCATCGGATCATCATGATCAGGGTCGGGCGCCTTGAAGTCCTCGTCCGTAAACGTGATGCGGGGCATCGACCGGACCTTCATCTCCACCAGATGGACCGATTTCAGTGCCCGAACATGCCTCTTCCGAGCAGCCGAGCTCGATCCTCCTCCGACGAAGCCTCCAGAGATAGTATTGATATAACCCCTCAAGGGTTTATCCTGGCTCCGGCTGTGGCTCCTCCTTGGGCTTTGATGAGTCCGAGACGGTCTTCTCTCTCGCCTCTCAGGCTCTCTACGCTTCTCCCGTCAGGCCGGGGGGGCTCTTCGTGCGGGGCTTCGCGGATGTCGATCCTGCCGAACATACTTCTTCAAATGCCCCTATCGAATGAGGCTTTCGATCTTGTCGCGGAGCGTGTGGCACTCCTCGGTGGTGTGGCCGATAGTCCGATGGTATTGGCAGTGCTTGCTCCCATCGGCATCGGGGGGTGGGGGCTTCTTCCTGGCCGCGGGAAGTGAGTCGGCATTAAAGACTTCTTGTAGAATCTTAGCCCGAGGGACGGCCAAGGGAGTATACGTCGTGAACCTAGGTGTTTTTCTCTCGCTGGGCTGGGTCAAGGGTTTGTTCGGCCGAGGGGCGGTCTTCGGAACTGCGGCATCTTCCTTCTCCCTCTTCCTCACCCGGAATTCTTGCATATCTTCCATCTGTATGAACTTGGCCGCCCGTTCCCTCATCTCCTCCATCTTCTTCGGCTTTTTGCGGCTTATTTTGTCCGCAAAAACACCGGGCTGGAGCCCATGCGAGAAATGATGCCGGGCGATTTCGTCGTTGAAATCCTTTATCTTGACCGACATCCGGTTGTACCGATCAAGATAACTCCTCAGAGATTCCCCATCCTCCTGCCGGATGTTCACCAGGTTGTCGACCGTCAGGATGGCTGGCTTCAAGGGTGCGAACTGCATGCTAAACCTTGTCTTCGGAGTGGCAAAAGAATCAATACTGCCGGCCGGCAGCTCGGAAAACCACTCTCCAACGCCTCCCCAGTGAGAGAGGTCGAGAAAACACGGCACCAGATGGGGTCACTAACTGCGTGGAACATCATCTGGTGCACAAAGACCTGCATGTGATTGTCGGGGTTCGTCGTGTCATCGTACTTGTCAAACGTAGGCATTTTCCACTTCTCCGGTAGCGGCGTCTCCAGAATGTATGGGGTGAAGGGGGAGAACCCCGACGCAAGGATCGGTTGACGTGACGGGCGACCTCCATCATTTGCTCCCGAACTCTCGGCCATCGTGTGGGACAGATGTCCCCTCGACGCCTGCGTCTTCTCCACCCGAGCAGGCTGTGATTGCTCCTGTCCCGTTGGTGGGGGGCGACTCTCCATCCGTTCGGCATCGCGTTGCTACTGCACCCGACTCAGTCTCAGTGGATCGGGTACGGTAGGCGTCGACGGGATTCCCTCCTCCTTCCGTCGAAGGGCGGTGTTCTCCTCCCGCAAGATCTGCATCTGCACTTCATAGTTTCTCTGCATCTCATCCATCCTCTGCTGCATTGCCCTTATCATCTCCCTAGTGTCAGCCTGATCATCCGCCATTCTTCCTCCGTCCATGTTGCTATTCCGGTTTCTTGTGGTCACCATAAGGGTATACTGTCTGAAAGAAGACTGCTCGGCCCCACGGTGGGCGCCAAAATGTTTCGGGTGTAGGGACCAAGAGCCTACTAAAGAACCTCTTCGAGCTTACTCCACTCCTCACTACAATGATAACTTCTTCTCCAAGAAAATCCACTTCTTTGCTCGATCGGCTGAGATGACGATCGGGGTACCTGTCTAAAGGGCTTCGATGCTTAAGTCAGTAATGAACCGATCGGTGTATCAGTGTAACTGCTGTAATAAATGCGAATTAAAGATGCTCACAACCTACCTTTGGGCCCTATTTATAGTTTTCGGTGTGGGCCTGTGATTAGGGTTCCTTAATTACGGCCCAATGATCCTTTAATCAAGATTACTGACTCGTTTAACGTTAATTAACCCGATTGACTGGTTGTTCGACCGCGCGACCGATGGCCGCTTGACTGGATTAGTTATGCCTTGTTTTTATCGTGAACAATTCGTGTATGGCTGATCGACCGACGGACGCATGCAAAGGACTACGCGAGTCTAAAGAGATTGATCAACCGATGGTTGATTTACTAACTGTCGTTTGTTTCGTTTAGGTGCTGCTCGTGCTTGTCCGATCGACCGATGTGCCATTAGGGATCAGAGTCACCCGATTAGGTGTTACCGATGGACCGATGGGCCTGAACGTGGTTGGCTTTAGACTTTTGTTTAACCGTTTGACCGATGGTCCTACAGTTTGTTCACCAGGCCGTTCGACCGATAGTCTTTTAACGGTGCTATGTGGTTTGTTTGTAGAACCGATTGACCGATGGTCCTACGCAGTTTATTTATCAGGCCGTTCGACCGATAGTCTTTTATGTACGAGTTTTTTCAACCTTGGCCGATGAGCCTGAGGATTAGCTTTAGCCGATTGACCGATGGGACATACAGTACACTTGGTAAGATATGAGAGCAAGAAATGGAACCCTCTATTTGAGCTCAAATGTTCATCGAAACTAAACAAAACAAGAGTTGCAACAAATTATTAGGTGTAGAAATAAATGAAGCGATATTAAATTTGTTATTAGAGTTTTTTCAGAATTTGTTTGGAAAAAGAAAAAGTCAAGAGGAATGTGCTATCACCGAAGAACAAGAACATTCTCCTAAAAAAATTAACAATTTTTTTTGAAGCAAACACATCACTAAAGGTTATCCTATCTCCAAACAACTCTGACAATAACATGACATCTTTGAAAACTTCGATATCGATTAGAGTCGCATACACAAAAAATATAGACATAGAAAAGTTGTATTTTTATAAACACATATAGACATATCCATACATAGACAGGTATTTTTTTTATATGTTATAATAAATGCTTTCGTATAGTAATTGCTCTATTTTCGTTGTTTGTGTGGTGTTTCGTTTTCGAAGAAAAAAAAGAGAGAAAGATGGAAATAGAAAAGAAATGAGTTAAGAAATGTGTAAGAATTGAGATTCGTTTGGTATTATTTGTCAGGGTCAAGGGACATGTAGGTGTGATATGTTAGGTTAAAAATAGACATGTTTTTTTCAAGTTTTTAACACGTTTATCATTGGTGGGTGAGGTGAGGGAAAAAGTATTTTGACATCACCGTTTATAAATGAATACCATTATACAGCTACTTTTTTTTTAATAAAACATTATATCATAAGAAAATATTACTTTATAATAAAATATTATATTACAATAAAATAATGATTTATAATGATGTAACATGATAAGTGTAGAAAAGAAGGTGAGAGTCAACGAACCACTGCTCCTGCTCTCCGTGAATTGCTTGCACAGTGTCAAATCTGGAACTACAGAATCTTATAGTAACACTGGGAATGGTGTAATTTCTTGAAAAGCAAACAACCCTTATCAACGGAGGACACTGCCTCGCTCCAAAACCCTTTGATCTCCACACTTCAACTCTCCAAATGGCGGAAACCCCCAAAATCCGTTTCGGCTTCATAGGCTGCGCCGGAATTGGGCGCAGGGTCTCCCGCGCCGTCGCGCTCGCGCCCAACGCCGTCCTGCACGCCGTCGGGAGCCGCTCCCTCGACAAGGCCCGCGCCTTCGCCGCCGCAAACGGCTTCCCCGCCGGCGCCAAGGTGTACGGCTCCTACGAGGCCGTCCTCGACGACCCCGAGGTCGACGTCGTCTACCTGCCGCTCCCCACCAGCCTGCACGTGCGCTGGGCCGTGCTCGCCGCCAGCAAGAAGAAGCACGTGCTCCTTGAGAAGCCAGTTGCTCTTAATGTTGCTGAGTTTGATGAGATCATCGCGGCTTGCGAATCCAATGGAGTGCAGCTCATGGACGGTACCATGTGGATGCACCACCCCCGCACCTCGACGATGAAGGAGTTTCTCTCCGATGTAAACCGTTTTGGCCAGCTCAGATCGGTATGAAACCTGTTTTAATTTCAATTTTGCTTTTTGTTGGAGTAATTTTTAAGTTTTTCTTATTAAACACCAATCATACTAATTTTAAAATATGAAATAACTAAAAATATTGACATACATCGTTTCTTTTCTACTTTCCCAGATTCACTCCAATTTTACATTTAGGGCTAATGCCGATTTTCTTGAGAATGACATTCGTGTGAAGCCAGATCTTGATGCTCTTGGTGCTCTTGGCGATGCAGGTTGGTACTGTCTTAGAGCAATACTCTGGGCTGCCAACTATGAACTACCAAAAACTGTAATCGCCTCGCGCAACCCTGAGCATAATCAAGTTGGGGTTATATTGGCTTGTGGGGCTACTTTGTACTGGGAAGATGGAAAAGCAGCAACCTTCTATTGCTCCTTCTTGTCCAACACGTCAACGGATATAACTGCACTAGGGACAAAAGGAACGCTACATGTTCATGACTTCGTTCTCCCATATGAAGAAAAAGAAGCATCATTTTATGCAGCTACGGAATCAGGTGTTGATGAAGGTGTTACAAAGTGGGTTCCACAGCCAAGCAAGCATGTAATAGAAACTGAGATACCTCAGGAGGCTCTTATGGTAAATGAGCTTGCCCGTTTGGTGGCAGATATCAAATTCAAGAACGCAAAACCCGAGAAGAAGTGGCCAACAATTAGTAGGAAAACTCAACTGGTAGCGGATGCTGTGAAGGCTTCAATTGATAGGGGTTTTGAGCCTGTTCAGATTCAGGAGTGAGGTGAATGTACCGATGTCTGTGTTCCTGTGGTGCATCACAAAAACAATTTCTGTTTTATGTATTTTGAGCAGTTCATTGCTGACCTGTGCAGAAAAGTGGGCATACAGGGTCTGTAGACAATTTTGCTGTTATTCACGTTATGTTTGTTAAAAAAGATGTACAACAGATTCGGAAGGAAGGAAGAGTGATGATTGTGTGCGTTGTATTTGTTGATTTTCAAATAAAGCAAGTATTGACTTGCGATGGTATATACAGAGTTATATAAAATAATCGATTATGGTATAGTACACAAGCTCCACACACTTTGATTAGCCTAATCTGTTTTTGTTTTATATTTTTCTTTGCGGTCAGCAGCATTTTAAATTGAAAAGAATATATAAAGTGTTCTGGTAAAAAGGGGAACCCGAGGTGCACACCGGTCACAACTCGGCCTCTTTCCCAGATACTCGATAATATTACTTTTTCTCACTCTTTTCTCTTCGAAAAATGTCTGCCTTTTCTTTGGGGTATGGTGCTTGCTTTATATCGGTCCTTCCTCGTCTTCGGTTACTGTTCGGTTACTATATGGTGGTGGAATGTTGTTGGGAATGCCGAAACGGATGGGAACGTGGTCATGTACTCCCTACCAAGAGGGAAGTTGGTGTGGTTTTGAGAACAAATATCCCTCATAAATCGGTCGTAGATCGGCCTAGTACACAAGTTCACTTGAAATCGCCCTAGTATGTGGATCGGTTCAAGATCGGCCCATAGATAGTTTGCTCATGTATCGGTCCAGGTCGCGTATTGACCTAGCTTATAGATTGGTCGTCTGCTGGCCCAACATCAAGGTCGGTCTCAAATCGGCCCGAGACAGGATGACCTTATGACCAATCTGGCCCAGATCGACACAATAAATGGCATTAGCTAGGTCAGGCGAAGACTGGTCGAGGGGGCATACACTAACCCTCCGACCTCGAGCACCTTTTCAGACAATGGAGCGAAGAGGTCGTTCAGACTTCCCTGGCGCGTGTCTAGAGTAACGTGCAGCGCGTTTTAATTTCCCTATGCAAAAAACTGCCATGCGTCTTTTCAACATTTAAGGCAACTTCTCTCACACGCTTCTCTTACGTTTTCTCTGGAGATTTTTTTAATCTCTTCCCATTTCGTTGCTCTTCTTCATTTTCTCTTGCTCTTCTCCTCGCGGCGGTCGCAGTTCCAAGCATCTCCGGCAATAGGTGTTCTTTTTCGTTTCTCGCTTTTACTTTTGATTAATTTTCACACTTCTTCTGTTGTGCTCCTTTGGTTTCTGGGGTTCTTTGCCATTCGCCGCATGTCTGGGGTTTTTAGTGTTGGTTTTATGAATGTTGATTCGAAGCTGTAGTTTTTTCGAGCTTTTCTTTTTTGGGGGAGAGTGATGTTTAGTTGCGATCGTCGATGGTGGTTGTTTAGTAGTTTTCTTGGTGGTTTTGCAGTTTCGCCGCTGAACTTAGGTTGAGGGAGAGGTTGGTTTGTGCCGTGATTTGGTTAAGAGGTTTTTTTGTTTTATCTTTGCTAAGATGACATCTTATGATGATTTCTATCCTTGGGCGTCGTTACCCCTTCGTAGAGAGACTTCCAGCTTTACTTCGGACAACTTTATAGTTCGGTTCCGCCATGAACAGCCCCTGTGTCAGAGTGACGAAGAGGATGTTCTTGTAGTTCGATGTGAATTAGACGAACCGGTTTGTGCGAACGAGTCCAGCGATCACTCAGGGCCGTTTTGTTTCTTTTATGCGACCTTGTTCTCTAAGGTTGGTATGCCACATACTAGGGCGATTTCAAGTGAACTTGTGTACTGGGCCGATCTACGACCGATTTATGAGGGATATTTGTTCTCAAAACCGCACCACCTTCCCTCTTGGTAGGGAGTACATGACCACGTTCCCATCTGTTTCGGCATTCCCAACAATGTAATACCACGAATTTAATTAATTAAATTAATAATTAATTAATAAATGCGGGGAGGCTAGTGCATTTATGACATTAAATTATGTTATGTATGACGTGGAAAAGTACTAGCTCATGTGGTTGAGAGTACTTTAATTGTGTGAAAAGACTTGGGTTCGAGTCCTATGGATGCCAAGTGTGTTTAGTTTTGTTATTAATTGTTTTAATGTTATGTTGCGCCACATTTTGTATGAGATAATGCTTGAATTGTGTGTGGTAGCAGGAAACATAAGTTGGCCTGATGGTTAGCTTTGAGTTGGCATTGGGAAGGTCATGGGTTCAAACCTTGGTGAGTCAAATTTAACTCTTTTTGGCTTAAACTTTAGCTGTGGGCTGAATATGAATAGGTGGAGAAACCTAGCAGAAAGTGGGAAGCTAAAGGGCTGAGAAACAAACGTGGTGGTACTGTCAGCCTTGGTGATCAAAGGAAATCCCTTAATTTCAAGCTTAGAGCGGGGAAGTTTCAGGTTAGGGGAGCTAAGCCGAATTTCTATGCTTATGGTGTTGTTTTGCATGATCTGTGATGAATTGGGAGTGAATTGTCGTTTTGCCTCTGAGGGAATTAAGGGTTTGGGTTTGGGGTACTGTTATATTGAATGTTGGCCTAAATGCATGAGTAGTTTGGGGTTATGAACTGTATATATTACAATTGTGCAAAGTTGTATGTTGGGGCATAATTTCGAGTCCAAATATGTGCATAAGTTTAATGAATTGGTGTTTAATGAATTGGTAAGTGTGAGTTGTATTTTGGGTCTCTGGCACAGTGGGTGCGTGCGTGAATCAGTGCCAAAACCTGCAATTTTCGCTCAAGCGAGTGAGGCTCGCCTAGGCGAGACATGCAGGAACTCATAAACCTCTCTCTGCTCGAGTAGTTCGCTCAGGCGAGGTGAGTTGGTCTTGGGTGACAGACCCTCTCGCCTAGGCGAGAATCCGTGCGTGCCTCGAGTGTGTTGGTTGCACATCTCGCGCAGGCGGGGTTTGTTGTTTAGGCGATGATGTGTCTCGCTCAGGCGAGAGCCTCTCGCCTGAGCGAGAATTCAAATAACGTTCTAATGGAGGTTTACCACACAGCTCAAGCAAGGGTTGAGAGTCTTGGGCGAAACGTGATCCCGCCCAGGCAGGTGAGACTCGCCTAAGCAAGGGTTCGTGGTTGGTTTCATGTATGATGCTCGCTCAGGCGAGGTAACCTAGCCTGAGCGAGGTGAACTGGAATGCTTAGGCGAGAGTTGGATGTTTAAGCTAGAGGTGGATGGATGGTAAGTTCAGAAGCAAAATGGTTGCAATATTGGATTGATTGGAGTTTGTGTGATGATGGGGGATCTACAATGTTCCTAAGATATCTCGATGGTGAGCTTGCTGGAGTTCCATGGGTCGTGCTCCGGAACGTATATTTGAGTTGTGGCTCAGGATAGGGATAAGCACGTGGCATTCTATGGGTTGTGGCCCGGAATGACTTCCTTGAGTGGTGGCTCGGGATAGTGGATGAACACGAGGAACCTTGAGTTATGGCTCGGGTTGGTGAGTGTGCCGGTGGAGTGTGCTGGTTGTGGCCAGTATGGATGGGTCCAGATGGATTGCCCTCCTCAGTGAGTCACTGACTGTAACATCCCACCAGGATATTACTAATTTATAAATAAATAAATGGAAAAAATAAAATAGCGTGTTTAATAATACCTCATTTTCCCAAAACGCGGAAAAATTTAAAGCTTTATTAATTGAGCAGATAAATTTTAGAGCGTCCATTACAAAACTAAAACCACAATGTCACCAAGTCACCCATCAGGGTTTACAATTGTTTTCAAAACAAATAAATACATATAAAAGTTTCCCAAGTCAATCCCCTCTCCGC
>Ga0214543_1005955_pt1 | contig 22032 bp, 19 predicted proteins | sample CNSS2metaG_FD_160094 | JGI IMG/M metagenome (GOLD analysis project Ga0214543, IMG submission 160094) | Root nodule microbial communities from cowpea collected in UCLA plant growth center, Los Angeles, California, USA - CNSS2 | ecosystem: Host-associated > Plants > Roots > Nodule | place: USA... | reverse complement strand
GACCATTTGCTACTATAGTTTCATCCATATGAACACCAAGAGAAGTGAATGAGAAGACATGATTGTAACTTCTTATATGTTGTCTAAAATGTCTACTTTCAGATGTTTGATCTGAAAATATTTGAAGTAGTTCATGTGGAGGAGGAACACGTGGAAGTAAGACTTTGCCACCAGAGCAACACACATCGCGCGATTCATGATAAAATAATCGTGCATGATAATGTGGACATGTAGTTGGTGTAGGCAATTGAAATTTGAGCATCAGAACCGTATTTGAATCTATGTAGCATATCTACATTATTGTGATAAATTGGAGAAATAGTAAATAATGTAGTATTATAAATTGCAAAAGTATTAAAAGTGCATTATTAAAGCACAACATGTATTAATTATGGTAGGAAAAAGATACAAATAAGGTTCAATGGTACCAAAATGAGTATTAACTATTAATGGAAATAGTTTACTAACTATGTTGAAGGGTACTAATGTGTGTATTACTTTGTCCTGCTTCATTATGATTACATCCTTCTAATCTTTGTGTAGGAAAACCATAACTTGTGTGGTGTTAAATCAATGAAAAAAGTGCATAATAAAAAACCAATATCACTCTAATAAATAAAGAGCAAATTAAAAACCATGATAAATGGTAATAAAGTAAATCATATCTTGATACACAGAGAAAAAAGAAAAAAAGGAAGTAATTGCGAAAATTAATGACAACTTAAAGGTGTTTTATTATTCAACACCGTAATAAATTATATGAAAATCATAATTACAAATCCTATAATAATAAATAAAAAAAATGAAAATATTTTTTGAAATGGAATGTGAATAACATAAATTACCTATTGATGATTAAAGTTGACTAACCATGTTCAGTGCCAATAATGTGCGTATTACTTGGTCCTGTTTCATTATCATTACGTCCTGGAAACCTGTTAGTAATGTGTGTATTACTTGGTCCTGCTTCACTATCATTACGTCCTGGAAACCTTTGTGGGACAAAACCATAACCTAATATTTAAAAAATAAGATAAATTGTATTTTAATCAAATATATACTTTACAGGAAAGAACTAAAAAGAATGTAAACATACTTGGAAGGATTTTCTCGGCTAATGACATACAGTAGTGATGAGGTGGGTTTAAACCTAAACAAGAAGTTGTATTATACTTTTTTATATAGAGTTAGATATAAATTTTTTTAAGCGTATGTAAATGTAATTATTTATGAAGTATTTTTAAGATTGTTAGAATACATTATTGTTTATATATGTCTTTTACTGTTGTACATAATACAAATATAGTGTATTGACCACAATCCATGTTACTGACAAGTGAAGTACTTGACAATGCTTCATGTACATTATATTCTTCAATATGTGAAAGCATGAAGCATAATAAATATAAATATGTAAATATTTCATAAAATGGTAAGTAAATAACATGGATTAAATATTGATGAATAAAATTGACTGACCATGTTGAGTGTCAGTAATATGTGTATTACTTGGTCATGCTTCATTATCATTACGTCCAACAAACCTTTGTGGGACCAAACCATCACCTAATATTTAAAAGATAAGTTAAATTTTATTTAAATCGAATATATAGTTTACATACAATAGTGATGAGGAAAAATATGATGTTACCTGCATTAGTTACTGACCGAGCCATTTGTCGAATAGATGTCATTCTCAATCGGGGAGCTCTATTTGGCCTTTGGACAATGTTGGTTGTGTTTTCAGGATTATTTTTCCTTCTTTTAGATTGTTCAATAAGTCTTTGTTGGGGGATCATTCTATGTCTTCTATTTGCAACATTTATTCTCCATCTTTGTTTTTGTTGTTCTGATGTTGATTTGTTAGAAGGAATATTTTCCATTTAGGTATGTTGTCTATTTAAACAAAAAAAAATAATAATAAATCCAAAATTAATATAAATTTAAAAATGTATTACTTGGAAGAAAGTAATGAATGAAAAGAAGAACAATGAAAGTAGTGCATAATATATACAACAAATAAAACTAAAAGAAGATAATGATATAGGAAGAAGTACCTAAACGTGTGAGTAGAAAGACTACAAAATTTGATTTGATGTAACAATGAAGAGCAGCAAATGCAGATGATGACAGCTAGTTAGCAAGTTACTGAAGAAAAAAAAAAGATTTGTAATTAAAAAAAGTAATTTGTCAATTTTAAAAAAATACAGCATGTTAAAAAGTTGCTAATTTCTAATAAAAATTGCTTAGTATAAATATATTCTATGTTTTGTTTGGACATAAGGCCAGGGACATAAAGATTTGTACAATAATAAGAAGAAAAATATATTTTAAATTTGATATTAATACATGATTATACTGTTACAATTTATTACTATAAGACTAATCTTATTATCAAATGACCATTTACATTTTTTATTTGGTAAAATGATAAAATAAATAATACATGAAGAGGTAGTGTAATGTAAATGTAATCGTTCTATTACAAAACAATACATTTATTAATTTTTATTATTATAATTTTAAAAACCAATATCAAGTGTCATAAATTTCTACCTCTGATAAATAAGGAAATAAATTAATAACCATCTTACAGAGAGACTGATGGGTATAACATGTAGGCTGAATTCAAAAGTTTATAAAATTTGTTTTAATTAGAATGTTAAGATGTATACTGGCTAAAAATAAATAAATCTAACATTAGTATCTTAAGTTTTTTTTTTCAACTGTATTAAAATTGTTCAAGCATCTATTTTTAAAAATATTAAGTTTTATTGATTTCTATAAAAAGTCAAACTTAAAAACTGATGAAAACTATACTCTTCAGTGGTCTTTGTCACAAAAATAAACTTTAAAACATATTGTGATAAATATGGTAGCTTTTTATGTCAAGTTTATATCATATAAACAAACACACCCCTCTTACAAAACCAATTTCTTTTTATTTTGAACAATAAATATTTATTTATGCAAAACCGTGTGTGATCTACGTTGCATTATTATAATTGATGAAAGATAAATTTTGACTAAGCTTATAATTTAAAAATAATTTTGAAATGAAAGGAAAATTGAGGAGTTTATTTTTTGTGGCATCATCCCTCCACCAATGATTAGAAATTAGGGTTTAGGAGAGATTAGAATGAGAAACTTCTTTGAGAAACTACTGCTTCCTATATGGATTTGCCAAGGTACGTGAGTCTTTCCATTTTTGAGGGTCCCTATATGATTCTTACATCAAGGGTTCTTCTTTTAAATCTCTTTTACACCAAGTGAAAGTATGGTTCTTTTTAATTCACACAGCAAAACCTGTACTTTGTAAAAGTATACTTAACTTGGCTTTGAATCCGACATTTGGAGGTTCTGAAAGTAAGCGCTTTTATTGTTCTTTATGAAATTTTCTTAAAACATCAGAAACAATAAAAATACATCAAAAGCGAATAATCATAAATTGGACAATTGGACATTCAATAGTAATCATAAATGAAAATGAACAATGGAAAATACCGTTATTGTTTTGTCCAATGAAGATAAATAACATCGGCAAAGTGAGTGCGAAAACAAAGACAATAAGCAAGGCAACACAACTTCACGAAAGGAACAATGATGAAATGATGTGGTTGCAGAGAAAAACAAACTGTAAAATAACGGTTACTTGAGAAATAATTTTAAAAATAATAAATAACTTATTATATTAAAAAGGGTAAAATAGGAATTAAAGAAAGTGGACACAAAAGAGGGAATCCTCTTTATTATCGTTGTAGATTATAATTATTATAATTATTATTTATTTTATTTTATTTTACTATTACTATTATTATTATTATTATTTTTATTATTACTATTATTATTATTATTATTATTATTATTATTATTATTATTATAATTATTATTATTTATTATTATTATTACTATTGTTATTATTATTCTTATTATCATTACTATTTTTATTTTATTTTATTATTATAATATTTATTATTATTATTATTATTATTATTGTTGTTGTTGTTGGTCTTAATATTCTTTTTATTATTATTATTATTATTTCTATTTTATTTTACTATTATTATTAGTATTATTATAATTTATATTATTATTATTATTATTATTATTTTTATTATGATTTTTATTATTTTTTATTATTATAATTATAATTATTTTTATTATAATTATTTTATTTATTTACTATTGTTTTATTTATTATTGTTATTATTATCATTGTTTTGTTTTATTTATAATTTTATTATCATTATTATTGTTTTATTATTATTGCTTTATTGTATTATTATTATTATTATTACTATTTTATCATTATTATTATTATTATTATTATTATTATTATTATTATTATTTTATCTTATTAATATTATTGTTTTATTATTATTGTTTCATTTTATTTTCTTATTATTTTCATTTTCATTATTATTTTTATTTATATTGTTCATTTTATTGTTATTATTATTATTATTAATATTATTATTATTATCATTATTGTTGTTGTTGTTATTATCATTATTATTTTTTTATTGCTCGTGCGATATTTTAGGGCAATGATTATGTGTTCTTCCTTGTTTGTATATTGTTTGGTTATCCAGGATTGTCTATTGGGTGTAACATTTTGTTTTGATGGTTTTATGTGAATTTATTGTGATTGTCCAGGATGTATGAAAGCAAGGATATGGTTGTATTTTATATATGACCATGTGATATTGTGTATTTGAGTTCAACTTAAAGATATGAAAGTGTATTTACTTGTCATGGATGCATGTTTTGCGTGAATTAAGTGTCTTGTGTGAAAGGTTCATTGGAACCTATTCCAAAAACAAGTAAACTACTAGTTATTGGTGTGGCGTTTGGCGAAACGATGTAAATTTCTAATAGATAGGCCACAAAGTAAACTCTAGAGCGAAACCCGAGAGTTGGCACTTGGCGACGTAAATGGTCTCGCTAGGCGATGTGTTGTAGAATTGGGCCTAGACCAAAATCCAATGGGTTGGCGCCTGGTGGTGCCAAGTGTCCTACCACGGGGTCTGGAACCAATTTTCGCCAAGCGATGCGAACGAGGCGCCATATGGTTCCACGTGCTGAATTGGATTGCGAAGGGGATTCTACACAACTTTGGATGGAGGTTTTGATGCGATTCTTTGTTGGGGTCCCAATTACGAGTGTAATTTGTATTGGGGAACACGTGGCCACTCGAGGTTATAGCCTGGTGGTTTTGAATGTCTACTGGAGTGTACGAGATCGTGGCTCGTAAGGATGGGTTCCGGAAGATTGCCCTTCTTGGTGATATTCGACGAGCTTGGTAGTCTTGGGACAAATATAAACTGTGGTTCGTAATTGGGAACTCCACTTGGTGTTGCAGATTATGGTCGTGACAAGATTATTCCCACGTGTTGATATATGTGGTGGCTTATAGTCGGAGGGGCGAGTAGACACTTGTGACAGCAAGGATTGATTAATGTAATCATCAAAAGGTGTAAAATCAAGAGGTGTCCAGGGGAAGATGTGAATGTTGGATTTGACGGGTGGGTGTCATTAGAGTTATGTGTTTTAAATTATTAAGTTATCATGTATGGTATTTCTTTTTATTTGAGCTCACCTTATTTGTTTGTGTTTGGCGATGATCGTGTAACTTATTACACGTGAGCAAAGGATGTTGCAAGTAGAGTTGTTGAAGAATAGAGTCGGAGAGAGGGCTTACATGGGAATATTTTTTTAAAGACTTGTATTTATCTCATTTGTTTTTAGTGGAATATGAACTTGGAGTTGTACTTTTTTAATTGAATATTGGTTTTGGAATTTGTTTTCATTTGGCGCGATTAATAAAGATGAAAAAAAATTTCCCACGCTTTTTAGTAAGATTAGTAATTAAATACGCACCAATGCAGTAAGGGCTTTTGGCCCCGATTATTTTCGTAATTCTGCCTCGGTTTTAGAACCGAGGTATATTGGGGCGAGAACAAAAGGGAGGTCTTTTGGCCTCGGTTATCACCTGAGGTCATAGAGTCATTTTTTGCCTCAGTTGTAGTGGGATCCGAGGCCATAGAGTCATTTTCTGTTTGCGTCTGGAACAACAATGCGTCGCGACGGTGCTTGGTTCTGGTCTGGTTTTCTTTGCAGCAATGATGGGTAAGCCATTCCTTTCCACAATGGAATCAATTGCGAAAGTGGGTGGCGACAGAAGTTGCTGGAGGTGAAATTTATATTAGGGTCAATAGTGCCAAGTAAGTGATTTGGGACCCCGCCACACTCTTCTTCGGTGACCTTGTTCGTGGTGATGTCGAGGCCCTTGTACACTTGCATTTTGTCAGAGTTCACTATCTCCGCTGGTTGGAAGTGTTTTGCCACGCCTATGGCCCTTCTCGCCAAAAGCTTGGTCATCCTCCACAAGTTCCTTTTCGGGGAAAAGAAAACGCACGTCCTCGCCGGAATCGTGTCCCCGAAAGTTTGCTGCTACTCGCCAGTGGTGGTTCTTGTTTTCGCAGGGTGGAGGCATCCTCATTTTCGCGCAACAGCTTGCAAAGAGAGAGAAAGGAGAAATGCAGCACGAGGAAAGAGAATAGGGGTTTGCTAGTTTTGTGCCCTAATTCAACTATATGGTCTCGATTCAATTAATAACCGAGGCATGTAGCCCTATTTGGCCCCAGTTCAGTGCCACCCGAGGCCAAAGAGCCACGTTTTTGGCTTCAGGTCTGTGCAACCGAAGCATATGAGCCACCTTTGGTATCGTTTTTTTGAACCGAAGCATATAACCCTTTTTTGCTTCGGGTTTTAGCTGAACCGAGGCATAAAAGTTTCCTGGAATTGCAAAACTGCCACCGCGCCATTATATGCTTCGGTTCCTTGCCAACCGAGGCATATAAGGCAAGGTAAAAAGCAAAATCTACACCAATGATGGCTATTTAATGATATCTTATTTTATTTTAATTAAATACAGGAATTTATGAAGAATATAGAATTCGCAGATTTAACTCAAACAACAATCTTTTACATACAAGACTTGTTACAATCAATATATCTAACTCTTATACAACTTCAGATTACACAAGAACGCATTAAAACACAACAAATAGTGGTATACTTGATTTTCTTGAGATTTTAAAGTGATTCAAAGTGAGTGAGAATAGGGAAAGAGAATTGCACAATTATTTTTATACTGGTTCACTCAATAATAGAGCTATATTCAAAAATTTTACCAATCAAACACAAATATTATACTTTTGAAGAAAGAACCACACAAGATTTTTGACTCACATAAAAATCTAGATAACTACCATACAAGAATCACACTTACAGACCTGAAATCACATCAGGCAACAAACTGGAGGCACAAGAACATCCAAAATTGATGGTGGTTGTCCCTAGCCAACCATACATGAATTCTTCAACCTACTCACAAGCCAAAATGCCTCCAAGATCAACCAAGGTCTTCAAACAACGAGTTACAGCTGTGTATTGTAGAGAAAGAGAGAGATAGTTTTCCAAAGAAGACTGACAAAATTTCGTTCTCAAAAACTAAAAAACATGACTCTACTCTAGAAATCACAACATATATAGTCTGCTTTAAGTGAAATTAGTCGATTGAATTTTCCGTACATTCAGTTGATTTCACTTGACTTAACTGAAATCAGTCGAGTGAAAAATAATTCAACTAACTGAATGCATTCATACCAGAAACTATATACTGCAAGCCTTTTAACCTGTTAAAGTGCATTAACAAGACATCTAACTTATGTCATATAGCCTACCTGTTGACATGATGAAGATTTAATGAAGCTCTTTTAAACTATCTTGAAGCCATTACCATTGGAATGAAGCCTACATTGATGAAGGAAAAGAGATTTGATGATATTCATGTTGATCAAGGCTAGAACGTGTGCTCTACACATAGTTACATCATTAAGAAAGTGTATTTGATGTTTGTAATTCATATTGTAGACCTTGTAGCATTAATTAGATGTATTTGGTCTTAGGTGTGTCTTTTAATCTGTTGAATGGTTTTTCAACAGGTTAAAATGTCTCTTTTAATCTATTGAATGGTTTTTTAACAGGTAAAAGGTTGGCTGCAGTAGTCTTAAACTGCAACAAATTCAATCAGTTGATTTAGTTTTTAATCGACTGATTTCACTTAAGTCAAGTGAAATCAACCGATTGATTTGAAAATCAACCTGTTGAATTTTGTAACAGTTTGACTATAAAAGCTATGTTTTTCGAAAGAGAGGTCGGTTGATCATTTTAGAGCGCGAATTTGTTCTGGAAACTTGTGGAAACTCTCTCCTTTGTGATCATACAGTATGCAGTAGTTGAAGATTGATCTTGGATCAATTCTTGAAGCTTTTGGCATGGTTTGAAGCTTGGAGAAAGGGGTTTGTGGTAGGCTGGGTTGTGCTACCATTGAGGTTTGATCTTTCTCAAGCTTTGTGTGTGTGCCTGGTGGTTTTCCAAGTCTACAAGAGGGTTCTTGCTGTGCTGGTGTGACTCTTGTGTGATTCAAGAGTCTTTTGTGTGGTTTTTGCATATTTTGAAAGTGTAAGGGTGAATACTTTGTAAATCTTTTGAAATAGTGCAAAGTCAAGCTCAGGTTGCCTTGACAAACTGGATGTAGCTCAGGTTTGAGTGAACCAGTATAAAAATCTCGTGGTCTCCCCTCTTCTCTAACATTTCTCTCTTGCATATTCATTTTAAAGTTTCAAGAACTTGTGTTTTAATCATCTTTTTCATGTTCTTGCATGCTTTCATGAAATCTGCAGTATTGAGCATGTTTGCATAATCAATTAGAACCTGTCTTTATCATTCTTGAGCATTGGTATTGGTTTAAAACTCGAATTTGCATTTCAGCATTTTTCCCAGTATTTCAGTCGACTGTTTTCCTGTTTCAATCGATTGATTATACTATAACAGAATCTGTTTAGTAAAATCAATCTATTAACTCTGTTTTTGATCAACTAAAATTATATTGTCCAACACCTTTTGCATCTTAACTTGGTGATCTAATTGATTCAATTAAAGGTGGTTTTTAGCTTGTAAAGATAGCCTAAATTTTTAACTAGCCAATTCAACCCCCCTTCTTGGCATTTCAACCATTTCAAAACTAACACTACCAACATTATATAATACTAAAACATTATATAATACTAAAACATTACATTTAACATATTGTTTTTCATATTTAACACACTAAAAACTTAATCTTCAAGTGGATCCTCATCAATCTTCATTAAACAAATATGATCGTAATGCATTTGGCTTTATCAATTCTTTGCTTCAAGTTTGCTTGTGCCAACATTCTCCCCTTGAATTTATGAAGCCAACATCCTCGAGTTTAATTGATGAGCTAAGATCTATAGAGAAACCTGAAAAAGTTTTTGCACACAAGATACCAACATACAAATACACACATCCAAGCAAAAGCACACAATCATACATACATATCACATATGCATATGCTCCACCTATCACTAATAATCTGATTTAACTTCAGATTTCAGATACAGTTTGTAGTATTACATGGTTCCAGCAAATTTATTTTAGGTTTTCCAATTTTAACTCAATTTTACTCATTTTTTCCCCATTTGGATTCATCAAATGTAAGGAAATGCATAGATCAATTTGGAAAGATGAAAATTTTCATTAAAGTAGTAACATAGTGGTGTATCAATGCATCTGATATGAATACAAACGTACCAAAATAAAAACATAAATGAAAAATACATCATGAAGCTAAGACTGATATAATTAATCGATTCAAATAGGAAAACAACCGATTAAAATACTGGAACAGACAGATAGACACACAAAATCACGAAAATGCAATGCATGATCTATGAGCCATCCCCTTCACTCATCCCTGGGGTTGTCTCTGTTGTAGACATTGGAGAGGAGGTCATGAACGTTGTACAATTGATCATCCAGGTCTTGGAACCTTGTTGTGCAGTATGCATGATGTGTATTTTGTGCCATGTTTAGATCTTGAAGTTGATTGAGAACCATCCTCTCAAATTCGGAATATGTAGGTCAAGTGTTCTCAAGAGATTGATAAATCTCAATGGCCATGGGTTGTGGATCATCTTCTCATTGGTTTGCTCCACTAGTTCCCGCTTCATGGTCATTAGCACCAACTTCAATGTTTGCACCTTGATCTCCTTCAACCAGCCATGTGTTACCTATCTTAGTGAATCCCATTTTATGCATATTGACTGTGGAAACATGGTTCAATAGGCCAGTAGACTCCTCAAGCTCTCCTTCCACATCAATACCAAAATGCTTAATGAACTTGGAGATGAGCACCACATATGGAAGCTTAAAATCTGTGAGCCTTTTAACCTTCATCATATGATCACAGATGATGTATGTCCAATCCACCATCACACCATTTTGGATGCAATACATCACTACAAGATCACCTTCATTCAACGTTGCATGATTGCTCCCCCTAGGCATGATAATCTTGGTCACCACCATGGTTAGTGACCTTTCCTCCGCACGAAGTCTTCCCACATGAAAATTTTGTGTTTGCTCACCTTGATTGCGCACACATTGGTTAAAGTATTGCACCTTGTTGAATTCATCCATTGCGGTTGTTTCACCTTTGTGAACTTACACACCTCTTTGCCTTAGGCCAGCCACATCCTTCCATCTTTGCCTAGTGATTTCCTTCTCCACACCTTTGACACTTGATTTGAGGATGTCATTGCTGAACTTGAACAAAATCTGGATACACCTTGCCCGAAAGTTCAAGGAATTCTTCAATTTTTGAGCTTTGAGATGTTGCTCAAGAGTGCCAAAAGTTTTAGCCCTCAGCCATGACATGCATAACACCTTAGGAAGAATGATTTTCTTCCTAGTGATCTTAATCAAGAAGGTTTGGATCCTATCTTCATGTTCTTCAAACCATGCTTCAAGCCTACCATGATTCAAGGCAATAGGTGATGATGGAATATGTAGGGTGGAGTTTTCATCATCTGAGGGGGATGTTCTTTGTCTTCTAGGCATGGTGAATTGTAGGTTTGGCTCTTGCTAACAGATAGGAATGCCAGTTCATGATGCTTATGCATTTATTTATAGAATCAACGTGTTGATTTTCAAAATAAATCAATTATTTTGTACAGATTTTATGGTTTCAATGCAGTACAGGAAATCACAATCAATTAAATGTGATGTAATCTGTATCAGAGTATTCATTGATGTGTTTTCCATGCGTTTTATGAACAATCCACTCACAAAAAATTCACATCTAATGCATGCACATTGAAAATCATGTAATTAAAGCACTTTATGGTCAATGCAATATGAAAAGTTGTTTTAGTTGATGTAATAGTTGTTACATACTGTTACTACAGTCCAAAAACAGTCAAGTGATGGATACTTTGACTGGGTCAATCAATTTCAAGCAAATCCACATCAACATAAGTGAAATTAACACATAAAAATACAAAGTCAATCGACTAAAACTATACTAGACCATTGATTTTTTGTGCAATGGCAATTTTAAGTGAAATCTATGTGTTGATTTTGTAGTTTTAGTTGACTAAAAATTTCAGATCACACGAAATTCACACCAAACCAATTTAGATGAAATATATGTGATGTTTTGTGAGAATTAGTAGATTGAAACAGTTCCACAACACAAATTATGCATATTTTGACAATTTAAGTGAAATTTTGTGTTGAATTTGCAAATTTAGCTGACTGAAATTGTAAGACACAAGAAATTTAATTAATTAAATAATTAATTAATGAATAAATGCAGGTAGTGAGAACCTTTATGACATTTAATGTTGGAAATTATATGTGGAATAGTACCAGGTTAAATAGTTGAGAGTACTTAATTATGTTGAGAGGACTTGGGTTCAATTCCTATGTATGCCATTTGTGTGTTAAATTAATTGTTTTATTCTTTTGAGAATATGTATGATCATGGTGCGTGATAATATAATCCTAGATGCGTAAGAATTACCACGAACCATGAATTAGTTGAATGGTTGTGATTTGACTAAGTAAGAGGGTGGTTGTCTGTTTGAACTTGGGCTAAAGTAAAATTGTAATATTTTATTTTTTCCCTGGTGACAAATTTGAGTACGTGAAGAGCTGGAAGTAGGTTCTACGAATCTGGACATAGAGAAAGAGGTTAATGGGACTTAATTAGAGTTTAAGGACAAAATTAAGTAGGGGATTTTAACTAATTTCGTTTTAATTTAATAAAATTAGTTTTAGGGTTGAAGAGTGAGGAGAATCAAGTGAATTTTCGTGTGGCTGCAACCAAGGGAGTTCAAAACCCTAAAGAGAGGAGTGAGGAGAGTGTTAAAGGGCTGGGAGAAGGTCTCAAGGTTGGAGGTTCAAAGGAAGGACGATTTGGAGCAAAGAGAAAGTTTAGAAACATTTTTGGAGCGAGGAATCCAAGTTAGGGAAGCTGACATTTCCTGTTTTAATGATATTATATGCAATTGCGTTATATATTGATGCATGAAAGCCTTCTCCTGAACCAAATTATTTTATTGTTTAACCTTTTCATGTTTGTTGTATGTGGTTTTAGAGATAGTATGTGTGCATGTGGTTTCCGTTGTATTAAGTTCTTTTTGTGACCCAATCACTGCTATGATTATTATGATTCATCCTTTGTCTTGACAAGATGTTTAGAGTTTTTCTTCTAAATACGGCACACTTAATATTATTCTTATTCTTATTATGATTATTATTATTATTATTTTCTTTTATTATTATTATTATATTTATTGTTTCGTTTTATTATTATTATTATCATTATTGTTGTTGTTATTGTTTTTATTATTATTATTATTATTATTATCATTATGATTATTATTATTATTACTATTTTATTACTCGTGCGATATTTTCAGACAATGGTTATGTGTTCTTTTTAGTTTGTATATTGTTTGGTTGTCCAAGATTGTGTGTTGGGTATAACACTTTGTTTTGATGGTTTTATGTGAATTTATTATGATTCTCCAGGATGTATGAAAGCAATGATATGGTTGTGTTTTATGTATGACAATGTGATATTTACTTGTCATAGATGCATGTTTTGCGTGAATTGAGTGTCTTGTGTAAATAGGTTCATTGGAACCTATTCTAGAGTGCCAAAAACAAAAAAGTTTTCAGTTACTGGTGTGGCATCTGGAAGAACAGTGTAAATCGCCAGAAAATAGGCCACAAAGTGAACTCTGGAGCAAAACCCGAGAATTGGCGCTTGACGACGTAAGTGGTCCTGCTAGGCGGTGTGTTGTAGAACTAGGCTTGGACCAAAATCTAGTGGGTTGGCTCCTGGCGGCGCCAAGTATCCTACCAAGGGATCTAGAACCAGTTTTCTCCAAGCGATATGAACGAGGCACCAAACGGTTCCAAGGGCTGAATTGGACTTCGAGGAGGATTCTACACAACTTTGGATGGAGGTTCTGATGTGATGCTTTGTTAGGGGCCTAGTTACGAGTGTAATTTGTATTGGGGTAACACGTGGCCACTCGACGTTATAGCCTGGTGGTTTTGAAAGTCTAGTGGAAGGTGTGAGATTGTGGTTCGTACAGATGGGTTCCAGAAGATTGGCCTCCTTGGTGTTATCTGATGAGTTTGGTAGTCTTTGGACAAATATGGATTGTGGTTCGTATTAGGAACTCCTCTTGGTTTGTGAATTGTGATTGTGACAAGATCATTCCTACATGTGGACTATAGGTGGTGGCCTGTAGTCGGAGGGGCGAGTAGATACTCGTGGCAGCATGGATCGATCAAAGTAATCATCAAAGGGTGTTGATGAAGTCTAGGGCGTGAGACTTGAGGGTTATTAGAAGTGTTTGAATTATTGAATAGTTATTTAATATATTGTGTAGTGCACTTTTATTCTATTAAGCTCGCCCTATTTGTTTTTGATTGGTGATGATCATGTAACTCGTTAGGGGAGCAGTTGATGTTGCAGAAGATGTTAGTCTGAAATTCTAAGTGAATAATTGTAGCTTTTAAAGTGTCTTTATAAAAGTTTAACGTTAAGTTCAGAGGAAAAAAAGAAGTATGCAGGCTGAGCCTACTATCTTTTCACCAACTATTTACGTTCTTGATAAAAGAATTGAAGTTTATTCTATCGCATTTCAACTTTTTTTTAATAGGATTCTTTGATTTATGGGTCTTCATAGCATTCTCATCAAAATAAGGGATTGACATTACTTTTAACCCAAAACCTTAAGACAATGGTTTTATGGGTCTTCATCCTTATATAATACTCTACTTTCTCATTTCTACCCAATATGGGACTTAGACTCACGCTTGGTTTCCCAACAATCTCTCCTCAAGGGTGAGTCCCCATCACATTAGTACACTCCTTAAGAGATTTTTCATCTACAAGGTAGAATTTCCTTACATTTCATGAATGATCATTATGTTGCTTCTTTTTGTTGTTCTTCCTTGTAAACCAACATTGATTTGTAAAGTCACCCTTTTTTTCTGACAATTCCAACAAGTGATATTATTTTGGACTTTTGTTACAACCTTTCTGGCTACTTTTTCCTCTAGTTTCAGTACTCAATGTTGAACTAGAAGATTCCACTAATCTTATATTGTTAGGAACATGACAATAAAAGGAGAGAAAAATAAGTGACACCAAAATTCAAATTGGTTCAGCATACAATCTGTATGCTTTCATATGTCCACGACTACACTAGGAAGTGTTTTTTATTTCAATGTGTATTTCAAGCTTTACAAAGGGTTGCTTATATAGCAAAATAGAGAACAACATCTCACAATAATAAAAAACGTGAGACAAAATCAAGCTCCATAATACTAACATTGTGCACTAACCACAACTATAGCTATCACTAGTTGGGATGTCAAATATTTCAGGTAAACAAATGAATTATTCGTACTTTTATTGTTTGAGAGTGAATGAAGCATATGTTGAGCTTGTGATTTATTTTTCGTAATACATTACCATTTATCTTGAAGGCATGATGTTGTACTTGTGTTAACCGTGATCAAACATTGTTGGACTGTGCAGAGTTGTATATTATCTGATTCTTCTTGGATTAGAGTCCAACATGGAAAAGGTGATTTGATGTATTAGAGTCCAACGGGATATGGGAAATGGGAGTATCGAGGAAAACTATCATGACTAAAGCTCTCTATAATCGAATTTATCATCCATTCATTGGTAAGACATTTATTCGAAATATTAGAGAAGATTTGGATCAAAAAATAGAAAAGGTATGTTGATTTGCTAGAAATTATTCTTTCTGATATCCTAAAATTCTTATTCAGGTTGAAATGCACTTGGATTGGAAGAACTATGATCGAAAACGAACTTTGTTGAAAAAAGTTGCTCATTGTGCTTGATGATGTTAATGGATTTGGCCAATTAGAAAACTTATGCGAGACTCATGAATGATTCGGCCAAGGAACTATGGTAATCATTACTGATAGTGAAAAATGGTAGAGATAATAGAATGTGGCAGTAGTAGTTGGAAGTAGTATGTTAGGTAGTTGTGCGTGGTTGTATTGGATGTTGTCTTAATTGTCTGGTCTTCATACGTAAAATGGTAGAATACATGGGTATTTATAGACCTATAGATTATTCTAGAAAGTGTTAGCCATAACTTGTGTGGAATGTTCTGCATTTTTGCCTATGTAGAACGTTCTTGATAATTTCCTCCTATCTTAGGCTTTTCTACTTTATACTAGAACTTTTATTGCATTTCATTATCTTAGGATTTTCTAGATTCTTCTAGAATTTGCATTACACTTTAATAATTACAACTAGAGATGTTTGAGTATTGAATCTACTAAAATTTGATTATGTTTATAAAATGGATGTTATGAACAAAAATGAGTCACCTTAGCTTTGTAGTTCAGTGCCTTTGAGAAGCAAAACAATGAAAATTCGTCGAAATTAATCAAAATTTGTCGTAAACATTCTTTTTTGACGGATTATCGATGAGTAATAATCTGTCGGTAAATGTGGCATAGGTAATATTTACCAACGGATTATGCCCATCCGTAATTACCGACTGCTTCATCCGTTAGTAATTCTCTCCATTTTTCTCTCGTCTCTAAAGGTATTGGTGGTTGTAAAACATTGTAGAGTTTCTTGCTAATTATGAGACTCTCAAAAAATTTGGAAAGCTTCTTGTGTCTTAGGGGACTTGTGCAACACACCATGAATAAGTCCTTAATTGTAACAATACAACTTTGGAAGAATTCAAAATGATCATTGCAAACCATAATTTGCTCGATGATCATTTTAATTCGACCTTGATCATTAATATATATATATATATATATATATATATATATATATATATATATCAAATTCATAAACTAACATATGGAAAGTTATAGAAACTTATTCTACTGATGTAAACCTTATTAAAAAATGTAATTAATAAATTTTATATCGTCTAGATAGTACATCAACTTCTCAAGAAAAGCATTTCATTCAACACATTCTAAAACAATCATTGATTCACTATAGCATTTACGGGTTATAGTAACGTTTTCTTAGTGACATTTATTAGAAATGTTACTATATATATATTATAGCTGCATTTTCTTAAAATTGTTACTATAGAGAATATTAACAAAATGAAATGTAACATTTTTAAAAATGTCACTATAGATTATTAATTTTTTTATACTTTTAGTAACATTTTTTATATTATAATTATTAAAAATGTTAATATACATAATTTTATAGATTGTAGTAATTTTTTTAAATAAATATTATTGTAAATTATTTAACATTTTTTAAAAGAATATATTGTTTTGTTCTTGCCCTTGATTTATGAATTTATTTAACACTAAAAAAATCATATTTAATAGAAGTTATTTATCAGTAATTGGTTTAAGGGAGGTTTTTTTAACTTTGGTTAAATTTCAAAAGTTTAGTTGTAAACTTCAGAAAATGTCTTTAGTTTTATTTTAGACCTCAATAAATAAATACAAACAAATAATTTTTATTTTATTTTTTTCCTCTACTTTTTTTTTCTTTTCCCTCTTTCTCTTCGTTCTTTGTTCTAAACCCTACGCTCCACATCAACATTCTAGCACCGCGCCTCACTGCCGCACCGCTGCACTGGAGTTCGGATTAGAAGGAAGTTAGATTTTTGCATAGCTTCCATAAAAAGGTTAGTTTCTTCTCCATTTCATACATTAGAAGGTTAGGTTTGTCTCTCAAAGAGGATTCATCTTCATCTCCATTTCCACCAAACTTTCTTTTCGGAACTGCATCTTCTTCGTTTCAGGTTCTTTCTCTATGAAACACTGTGATTGGTTATTCTTCTTATTTTCTCCAGTGATTTTGCCAAACAATGAACGATTTCGCAGATTGAAGAAACTTACTTAGTTGATGGAAAGGGGCTAGATAACTGGGATGTTTTCTCTCACAAGCTAGGCTCACATTTCTTACTCATTATTTTCTAAAACATTTATTGTTTATATTGGGGAAAAAAATCCAATGGTATATATGGTTGTACATTTCAGGAATTGTCACTGATGGAAGTAATGGTGACATTGTTGATGACCATTACCATCGTTATAAGGTATCATCTTCTATTCTGTCTCATTATTCCATTCCCTAGCTTTCTCTAGGAAAACTTATGGTTATGGTTATGCTATGAATGTTTTGTTAATCCTTCATCCCTCATGGTATTATTCGTTTTCTGCAGTATTTTTCTGCAGTATTGATATTGAAGATGATGTTGGTTCTCAAATTGTCCTTCACATTGAGTCACTTAGTCAAGCTCTACATGCTTTCATAAATGGAAAGCTTGCACGTAAAATGAAATTAAAAACAACGACATCTGATGACAATGTTTTTATTTCACTACATCGTAAAATATTCCTTGATCTATCCAATAATACTTATATGTGACATTATGGACAACTTTTTTAGTGAGTGGATGTGGCAATAGTAACAAAGCTAAGGTTGCAGTAGACATCCCCATCAAACTAGTTGCTGGGAAGAACATAATTGATCTCCTGAGTTTAACAGTGGGACTTCAGGTTTGGCTTTACTTCTTATGTTGTATATAAGAATAGAAGGCTGAGGAAATATTGGTTTATATATGCATTGGCTTGTTAATCCTTCCTCACATCATTTCACTTTACCATCAGAACTATGGAGCATTTTTTGACACATGGGGTGCGGGGATTACTGGTCTAGTGATATTGAAAGGTTTGAAGAATGGAAGCACAGTTGATCTCTCCTCCCAACAGTAGACATATTAGGTTAGTCTCAGCTTAACTAAAGCCACTTATTTTCTTTCCCATTTTGAGTTTTGTTCAATTAACTGAACAGATACAGTAGAACTAGTAAATTGAACTTCAGTTTTCCTTTCTTTAATGAAGTCATGCATAGACCAAATACACCATCTATATTTTTGTAAATTCAGGTTGGCCTTAAATATGAAGATTTAGGTCCATCAAGTGGAAGTTCTGGATAGTGGAATTCACAATCTGATTTGCCTATAAATCAACCCTTGACTTGGTACAAGGTAATCCTTATATGAATATAGCATCCATTGAGTTTTTCGAGTTTTCCTAAATTATGCTCTCACTGCTATAACTGCATAAGCTGATAGAGTATCATTGCACTTATTTGATTTCCTTAGTTTATGGACTGTCCAATGCCCTGTTTACTCAACCATGTTTGCATCTGATATCTTCACAATCACATACTTTAAAGAAAATTAAGGGAATGGTATAAGACAAATGAATGTTTTGCTATTAATGTTTTGTTAATCCTTCATCCCTCATGATGTTTGTATTATCCATTTTCTTTTGGATATGTAAACATTATTACATCCTTCGTTTTTTTTCTTCTCTTTATTAACCGTTTGATAGATACATTACAAAAGTTAAATTTTTCTCTTTATTCACCTATTACTTCTGTTTTGTTCAATTGTTGTATCTTTTACTATATTATCTTTAGCTTCTACAAATTTGTTAAACCACGAGCTTTACCTAAACGATGTTTGTATATAACCTTCTCAGTTTTATTTTCGTATCATTTTCATTTAGGTAATTGATGGATTCAAGCCATACAGGGCGATCTAAGAATATATAAACATGGAAAAAAAGTGGATGGTAGCACCTAGATCATCTACTAGGTATTTGGATGGATTGGATTTTTTTCTAAATTTCGCATTTGAGAATAGTGCTCAAGGAGATCAAATTCTATGTCCTTGCAAGGAGTGTAACAATTGTAGTTAGGGTAGTCGAAAGGAAGTGCATGAGCATTTAATGTGTGTCGGATTTGATAGAAACTATACAAAGTGGGTTTTTCATGGAGAATCTGGCTCTTCAAATAAGATGTACAGTGATGAACGAGAGAAATTTAGTATGCATAATGATTTGGATAGTTTGTTAGAGGAAACGTTCATGATGCCCCCAAATTTAGGAGAAAATGATTTTGATGACACTATAGATGAAGATAATGGTGAGTTTGACACTGAAACAACTAGGTTTTCCAAGTTAATACGTGATGCTCACCAAGAAGTATATCCTGGAAGTAAAAATTTCTCCAAGTTATCAATCATTGTTCGATTGCTACATATTAAGAATCTCCATGGATGGAGCAATGTGTCATTTGATATGTTGCTAAAAGTTTTAGAAGAGTTACTTCCTGAAAACTCTTGTTTGCCATCATCGTATCAAGATTGCAAGTTGATCATTAAGGACTTAGGTTTTAGTTATGAAAAAATTGATTCTTGTCCTAATGATTGTGTCTTATTTCGAAAGGAGTATGAGAATGAAGTTAGATGTCCTAAATGTCATGCTTCTAGATATAAAGAAATGAAACATCAAAGATTTAGAAGAAAAGTTTCTTCTAAGGTAGCTTCACTTCCAATTCCAGCCAAAGTTTTGAGGTACTTTCCTTTAAAACAAAGGATCAAAAGGCTATTCATGTCATCAAAAACTGCTAAATCAATGAAATGGCATGATGAAGGCCGCACCAAAGATGGAAAGCTAAGACATCCAGCTGATTCACTTGCTTGGAAAACCTTTGATTCTATCCATCCTAACTTTGCATCAGATCCTCGAAATGTGAGGCTTGGGTTAGCAAGTGATGGATTTACTCCATTTAAGATGATGGCCAAAGGACATAGTATTTGGCCTGTAGTTCTGATGACATATAATTTAGCTCCATGGGATTGTATGAAACAACCTTACTTGATGTTGTCACTGCTAATTCCTGGTCCTTCTTCCCCTAAAAGTAGTATTGATGTTTATTTGGAACCTCTTATTGACGAGTTGAAGGAGTTGTGGGAGAAAGGGTTTGAAACTTATGATGCTTCTAATAAAGAATTTTTCCAGGCACATGTTGCATTACTTTGGACTATTAATGACTTGCCTGCTTATTCTATGTTATCAGGTTGGACTATAAGTGGAAAATTGGCATGTCCTGTATGTAACTACCACACATGCTCAAGGTACTTAAACAATAGTAAAAAGATGTGTTATATGTGTCATCAAAGGTGGTTAGACTTAAAACATAGGTGGCGAAAGGATAAAAAATGTTTTGATGGTATCCAAGAATTGAGAGGAGCACCTACTCCGTTAGCAGGGTCTAACATATTGGATATATTAGGTGATAGAAAAAATTCATTTGGCAATGCTAAAAAAACAGAAAAGAAAGAAGGGTGATCCTTGGTCAAAATTGAGTATATTCTTTAACTTGCCATATTGGAAGACTAATTTGCTTCGTCACAATCTTGATGTGATGCATATTGAAAAGAATATATGTGAAAATGTAATAAGAACAATACTAAATATAGAAAGGAAACCAAAGGAGCATCTCAAAGCCCGACTTGACTTGGTTGAGATGGGTATAAGGAAAGACCTTCATCCTATAAATATAGGACCAAACAAGGTAGTCCTTCCACATGCAAGATTTTCACTTTCATTAAAAGAAAAAGGCATCTTTTGTCGTGTTTTAAAAGAAGTGAAAGTTCTAGAAAGTTATGGTTCCAATGTTTCTAGATGTGTTAATCTTGAACAACACAATATTCTTGGACTAAAAAGTCATGATTTTCATATATTGATGTAAGACTTGCTAAAAGTAGCTATTCGAAAAGTGTTGCCAAAGGAAGTTGCGAGAGTTCTAATGAAGTTAAGTTCTTTCTTCAAAATGTTATGTTCTAAAGTCATCATAGTTGAAGATTTTGAATCATTGGATGTAGAAATTGCATTAATTCTATGTGAATTAGAGAGGATTTTTCCTCCATCTTTTTTTGTCATAATGGTTCATCTATCCATACATCTAGCATATGAGGCTAGAATTGCCGGGCCTGTACATTACCGATGGATGTATCCAATTGAAAGGTAATTCTTTTTCTAAGGAAATCTTTTTTGGTAAATTTATTTCCTCCACTTGTATTCCTAATCATAGTTTTATATTCTTGTAGATTTCTTCATAGGTTAAAATCTTATGTGCGTAATAGAAATTATCCAGAAGGTTCAATTGCAGAGGGATATTTAGCGGATAATTGTTTGACATTTTGCTTAAGATATTTGAAAGATGATGTGCAAACAAAGTTCAACAAGCTGCCAAGGAATTTAGATGGTCCAATAGGTAATGGAGTGATGACTACTTTGCAACCTCTTGAGTGGGAGCCAGCTCATCGTTGTGTCTTGTTTAATTGTGAGCTCACCAAGTCATTTGTCAAGTAAGAAAATATTCATATTTTTGTCTTTTGTGTGAGATTTCAAAATTTTGTGAACTTATTCAATTTTTTTTTGTAGAGAACATGAGGAATTCCTCTCTAGTAATGTTTATGAAAATTCAACAAGAACTTGGAATATGGCAAAAGATCAATCTCTTACATTTCACAAGTGGTTTGAATTAGACATGTCAAAGTGAGCCAACCCGGCTCACACGGGTTGGCTCACCACGAGCCGGGTTCAAAATGAGTGAACCCAACCCGGCTCACTTTCTGGTGAGCCAGAAATTTTGTAACCCGGCTCAACCCACCACGGGTTGGTGGGTTAAGTGGGTTGGCTCACCAACCCACCTAAAAAAATTATTATTATTTTTTT
>Ga0214543_1005949_pt1 | contig 22065 bp, 7 predicted proteins | sample CNSS2metaG_FD_160094 | JGI IMG/M metagenome (GOLD analysis project Ga0214543, IMG submission 160094) | Root nodule microbial communities from cowpea collected in UCLA plant growth center, Los Angeles, California, USA - CNSS2 | ecosystem: Host-associated > Plants > Roots > Nodule | place: USA... | reverse complement strand
TCTAAGATGTTCTTCTATGATTCATGCTTGATTTCAGTTCATAATCAAGTTCTTTAGCTATGCTTTCCATAGAACATCTCTTACAATTTCAGAGAGCAAATCTGCTCCAGTTTTCTTCTGTTTTCTATCAAATCACTGCACGCACAGTCTCTGTTTTTTATTTTTTGTGAGTAACTCAGTGCACCAAAATTCAATCTGATTTTTGCCTCATTTAGTTAACCTCCAGACGAAAAATACAAAAAAGAATCATTCAAAAATGTTGAGTACAAAAAAAATGAAAAATCACGCAAGTTGAGGCTCATATTTCCGTTTTCTGGCACTGCAGTTTCCGAAAACTCACTGTTTCATTGCTGTTTTGTGCATGTTTGTGTGTTTTTAGTGCTCGTTTTCACATGAATTTTGGCTTGAGTTTGTACTCTATATTGCTTCATTATTAATTTGCTTTGGAAGTCAATTCATCACTTCATTTGCTACTGCTTTGCAATGAGTACTTCAGCCATATGATTGAGCACTATTGTCTTGCTGATTTTGCTGTTTTTGGAGGTACTACCTTTGATAGCATTCACCTACAACAATAGTTTACACGCGAGCATTGGCATGGCGCCATATGAGGCTCTTTATGGCAGGAAGTGTAGGACTCCCTTATGTTGGTATTAGGATGGGGAGGCAGTGTTGTTTAGACTAGAGTTGTTGGAGCAGACCACTGAGAAGGTGAGAATGGTGAGAGATAGAATGCAGGCTTCACAGAGCAGACAAAAGGCTTATGCAAACCGCAGGAGGAGACCCTTGGAGTTCGTGGCTGGAGACCACGTGTTCTTGAGGGTGACCCAAACCATTGGTGTGGGAAGGGCTTTCCGCTCAAGGAAGCTTTCTCCTATGTTTCTTGGTCCTTATCAAATCTCTCTAAGGATTGGGCCGATGGCTTATGAGATAGCTTTGCCCCCATAGTTGGTGAACCTTCATCCGGTGTTCCATGTGTCACACCTGAGGAAGTATGTGTTTAATCCGGATCATATGTTGGAAGCTGAGGATATACAGATCAGAGAGGACCTCACTGTGGAAGTACCACCCATTGCCTTGGAGGAGAGTCGAGTTGAGGAACGTAGGGGAAAATCGGTCAGTCTTGTCAAGGTCATCTAGGATCGAAGGACCGGTGACTCTACTTGGGAGTTAGAGCAGGATATGAGGAAATCAAACCCACATTTTTTTACTTGGTAAGTTTTCATTTTCGAAGTCGAAAATTTTTCTTGTTGGGGAGAATGTAAGGCCCACTAATTCATTTATGCCCTATTTTAAAAGGGGTGCCCCAAATCAGTTGGGCCTGGGGCTGGCCCATCGGGAGCCAAACACCCTAATCTGCCCTAACCCTTTCACTTCACTTTTCAGAATCAGCCTCTCACCCTCTCTTAGAGTTTCAGCAAACCTCTGCTAGGGTTTGGTCTTTGGCCCCGTCAAGCTTGTTCGAACTCATTATTTTTCCACGTAAGTTGTTCCTCATCCAATACGTTCCTTATTATAACATCGTTGTCTTGAGTCCATCTAAAGTCATTTTTGGTAACTGCGTTTTTCTCTGTTCATTTATTCTCCAGCTCACTAAACTGCTATAGGAGTTGCGGTACTTCACTGTTCGTAGTTAGGAACCCTTCTACTAGCTTATTTCCAGGTAAGGGAAGTTAGGGTTTTATTAAATCTGTGGTTTTTCGTGATTGCTTGATGATATTTCATGATTTGTTTGGGTGGCATGCTGCTGTGAGCTTATGAGATGTTTATGGCGTTAATTTGGTTGTATTGTTGGACTATTGCACGAGAGAATAGTGGTGAGCACTGGTTTTCTCGCCCAAGCGAGCCTGCCTTGCCTAGGCGAGATTGACAGAGGCTCGCCCAAGCTATTTTACGCGAGTAGTTGCTCAGGCGACCCACACTGTTTTTGAGCGACCGAACGTCTCGCTCAGGCGAGAGGGGTCTCGCCTAAGCGAGAATATGCATAAGGTTATTGTTCTTGTAAGTCGAGCTCTCGCCTAGGCGAAAGGAGCTCGTCTGAGCAAGAGACCCTCTCGCTTGGGCGAGGCCTTTCAACCTGAGCGAGGAGTTGGGCAAAAGTGTGTGACTATTTTTGTTGTTTCTTTGCTCTTGGATAGAGGCACTTGCTTGAATTTAATTTTTATGACTAAAAGCATGAGATGAATGACTATGTATGAGTGATGTGGTTCATGGATTGTGAATGATGGATTTGGTCGGATCTTGGCATGTGATTTGACTGGGAAGGTTGGTATTAAAGTGGCTTAGCATTGGTATGAGATAAGGTTCCATATTCAGGGTTTTGGGAAGAATGAGTTGGTATAGATTCAATATGTGATAAAAAATTAAGATTGATTATAAAGGTTGGCATGAGATTGATATGTATGATAAATAACTTCTTGATTGATTGAGTATGATTTGTACGAGGTCAGTACGTAAACCCATGAGCCTCTAGGTGAGACCTCATAGTAGTGCTTCAGTGGTCGGGATGTAATTCCATGACCCCTGTTAGTGGGAGTTCATGGTGGTGCCCCATCTATATAATTTGGTCAGGATTCAAGGTAAGGTTGCATCCTGACACTCTAAGGAGTCAGTTTGTCTCACTTAGAGCGGACTAACTCTTGAGCGGACTAACTCTTGTGGTGACAGTAGCAGGAGGCGTGAAACTCATTAAGGGCTAACCTTGTGTGTGGGGGATTGAAATATTGTAACACTTGTAACACTTAGCTCGGGGGTGAGCAGGAAAATTCACCACAAGTGCAAGCATTCGCTGAATCCAACTAGATTGTATGTATCCGGATGAGTCGAGTCTGAGTCTAGTGTATTGTTTGAAAAGTCATAACATATTTGGATGATATATATTGCTTGGATGGTGTAATAGCATGTGATTGCATGATAAGTTGTTTTCTACTCTAACTTTCCCTGTTTGCTCGTTTGGTTGCCTTGCGTGTGGTTCTTCTCCTTTTGCAATGATCATCAATTTATTGATGTGAGCATATACGAGAGGTTCTCGTGATCAACAGAGGAATGATGACTCTGTTGCTTAGCCCGCCTGGGCTGGTTCCCTCTTAGTGGATTCTAATTGAGGGCTAAGGCCCATGCATTGTCTTCTCTTGGAATTTACTTGAATTATTATCACTCTCTTACATTACTTTGTACCCAGCATCGTGGTGTGCCTCCATTATCGTCCTTTAAGTACTTGGGATATCTATAGGGGTGACATTATACCCGTTGATCTTGTTTCTTTTATTATATTGTGTGATATTTCCTATAATTAACTTTATTAATCAAATGACGTGTTACAAATATCATAATACAAATATTTTTATATAAACTTTTCTCTTTTAAATTTTTAAAATATAAAATAAATAGTGCATAATAACAATAACACAATTAATTTAAAATAATGACATACGTATTTAGTGTTGGACATTGTTATACTATTACCATATAATATATTTATTTAATTTTTTATCTTTAAAAATATAATCTAAAAATGTTAATGTTTTCATAAAATATAAATATTGATTTGAAATCTGTTTTAAAATATTTACAAGAATTTGTATGTTTTTTTCTTCAAAATTTCAACAATTTATATAGAGAATATATTTCAACCGAATCGTATCCAAAATTATTACTGTCAAAATTTATTAGAAAAAAATATTGTTTTTCATAAATATAGATACATTTTCAATTAGATACATTCTTTAAAGTTTCAAATACTATTATGAAACGCGCTTGAAATGTCAAATAAACTTAACAAAGTTTGATTAAAAGGACTAAATCCACGCATTTCAAAAGATGGAGGACTAAATTGGTCCAAAGTTTCAAAATGGACTAATTCCAAAATTCACTGAAAGTTAAGGGACCAAAAACATATTTAACCCATTTTTTTAAATGTCCACATGTCAACCCAATGCGTGTCATGTGTCAAAGTCAATGTTTTATATTCAATTTTGTCCCTATATTTGTTATTTTTGTTCAATTTAGTCCTAATTTTTGTTAATATGAACCAATTTGGTCCCTTTCCAAATTGAAACCAAATTTAATTTTTATATTAAAATTCACGGTTTTTATTAAATATTTTTATATAATATATTAAAATTCACATCATTATAAGTTTGATATAAAAATTAAATTTGGTCACATCTTCGATAGAGACAAAATTGGTCAATTTTAAACAAAATTAGGACTAAATTAAACAAAAATAACTAATATAGGGACCAAATTGAATATAGAACATTGACTTTGACACGTAACACACTACTAGGTTGACACGTGGACATTTTAAAAATTTTAAAAAAAATTCAAAAAAAATAATTCAAAAAAAGCACGAAGTGACATGTGGCAGTCACTGTTCATGACCGTTAATGATTTAAACGGTGTTAGCAAAAAAGGACCCAATTGAACAAAATTGACAAAAATTTGAACCTATTTGAACACAAAACCAAAATTAGGACTTATTTGACAAAACTTGACGAAAATTGGGACCAAAAAGGTATTTTAACCTACTATAAACAAGAAAACTATCATTCGATATTTCAGCATATCACATTTGTGTTCATCATAGAACAAATAAGGAATATTTCCAATTTAAAATCATTATAAATTAATCTTTTAAAAGTTTAAAAATATAATGAGGATTTTAAAATTTAGTTATTTAAATTCATATGTTTTCTTGTTATCTTTTCATTATTAAACACTAAAAAGATAACATTTATTAAATATTTGTGTTTTATATATATATATATATATATATATATATATATATATATATATATATATATATATGTATATTTTGTAAATTTGAAAATAATGAATATTTATTTTCAATAGATAAAAGATAAAATATTAGAGATATTACAAATAAAATTAAAGATTCAAAAAAATTGCTATAAAAGTAGATTTGTGAAGGTATATTTGCATATTCTTTTGCCCTTCATCTTTCCTTCATAGATTTGTGACTTTTCTTCAATTAGTATCTTCATAATGAATTTGTCTTGTGACAACTTCTTTGAAATATTCTCTAGATAACCTGCAAAAGTCATATACGAATTCATGTCTACATGCATGATATTGTCAAAGCTTCCAAAAGAAACTTATTTTGCATCCTAACAAGCTTAATATGCACTTTTGAGGGATGACACTTGTTTTTTCATCCAACCAGAAACTCCTATTGAAGTAACTCGATGGTGCAATCTCCCAATTGAATTTCATCCCATACTTGAAGAAGAATCATCATCCGAGGTGTCAAGATTTTATGTTCAAGTAACGGTTTGGTTCTTTGTTATGTGACTAGTGAGAATGAAGTAAACTTTTATATCATCAACCCAACAACATCACCTATTCCAACTCCTTACCACATTCAAAATAGTAGTTTTTATGATCATAAGATTGGTTTTCTATGCGAATTAGATGGTAATTTTATGATATATCACTTTATTGATAATTTAGTTTAGTGGTCTTCTTATTTTGACTACAAAGTATACAAGGATGGAATGTGGAAAGAAAAAGAAGGATTTTTCAGTAGTAGTAGAAATTTAAGGTTTGACATGTCTGTGCGTCACATAGGAGCTATTCATTTCATATCATATTGTTCTGCTTACTTAACAAGAAACAACCCATATTTCAGACCATACATTATGTCATACAATTTTGAGGATGGAAAATCGAGAATGTTAAGAGTACCCAAAGAGGCAAGAAAGGGTTCTCATGACAAAAGCTGTGAGATGAGAATTTTTAAATGGGGAAAAACCATTGATTCAGATCAATCCATTTGTTTGGTGAGATTGCGAAAGGGAATATTTACTGTATGAGTTTTGACAAAGTATGAATCAATTTTATGGAGAAAAATTTTAAAGATAAGAGTGAAGGCAATGGGAGTGGTGGAGAATGATCCTTCTGAAATAGTAGTAAAAAATTTTATTGTATTAAATGGGGAACTTTTGGTGTTTAGTACCCAAAAGAAGATTTACCTATATGGTTTGAGTGATAACAAAATTCATAAATTTTGGGATTATGAATGTGAATTCAACTTTATGCGCTTCACTCTTTACATAGATACCTTGCGCACATGTGATATTGGAACAAGAAATTTATCTCTACCTATAAATGTCTAACAATTTTAGTATTTTTTTCATTAATAATTTCACTTTATCATGTATAACGTTCATATTGATATGATACAATTTTTTTTTCATGTCATGTTTTTGTTTATGATAACTTATGCATATATTTTATCTATATTTTATTTCAAATTTAATACGTAAAAGTTATTAAAAAAAATTCAAAGTTTATATTTTTCTTTATTTATATATATATATATATATATATATATATATATTATTTCTATTAGCGGTGCATTTTTAGCGGTCTTATTACACGGTTACAAATCAACAAAAATTTTGTCAATTATTCAAACCGTTACAAATTTTAAAACTTTAGTTTTAAACAATGAATTTGTGTTTCATTCAGCAACGTATTCTTCTCAACAACTCAGCAGTGCACTTTTTCTCTAAAAATCATGATTATTTCTTCCTTATGCCCCACCAATCAACGCTCCTCCAGCGGCGAAGAGGTACCCCTCCATCCTACGACAACGTTATCTTTCTCTTCACCGACGACGAGGAACTTGCATCCGTAGCCAACAATGTCTTGTCTTTCTTTACGCCGGCGACGACGAACTCCTAACCCTAGCCAAAGGCGTCTTCTCTTTCTCTACACCGACGACGACGAGGAACTTGCAGTAGTGGTCCCCTCTAGTAGCAAATCCTCTTTTTTTCTTCATCAACTTCATAACAGGGTACCATTCTAATGTGATTTTGGTTCATATGGTAATCATTTTTTGTCTCGCATTGTTGTTTGGTCATTGCTTTAATCTTTTAATTCAATGATCATACTTATTACTTGAAAAACGTTGTTGCTATGATTTTTTCATTACTCATTGTTCTACCCCAAGTAGTGGCTAAATTCATATTTAGTTTTTATTTTGGATGAAAAATTTATATTATTTTGATCTTGTTTTTTCGTACTAAATTGCTTTTATATTTCCCTTGCACTTATTTTGCCTTGCGCAGACACAGAACTTAAATGTAAAGGCTTTGGGACTGGTCAACAAAATAAACTGGCCACTTTATAAGAATATTTCCATGGCTTCATCCGGAGAAGTTGTAAGTATTTGCTTTTGAACTAGTTTGCTCTAAATTTATATTTATTATATAACTTACAAAAAGAAGAAATTTAAATCTATTTGTAAAAAAAACCCAAGTTTGTCAAACTTAAGATTCTTTGTAGATGGCCAAAGTGTCTAGGACATGAACATTTTGAAATGCTTGAGCAAAAAGGTTCCTTAACTTCATTTATAATGGTACAATATTTGAAGGGAGTAATTAAAACTTACAAGATCCCTTGATCGTAGAAAAGAAAAAGAAATCAGATTTGAATATGATATAAATGAAACAATTGTAGAAAATGTTGGACAAATTCAGATAACTGAATTGAATCCCACACTAGTAGTACATGTATAGCAGGGTTTTATCAAAGTCATTAGTTATTCATCAGTAAGCACAACCACTCCTAAATATGTTTTGTCAAAAGAAATTGGCAATCACTTTTCACTTTACTGACTCTTGGAAGTAAAATTGCAGGCATCGATACCTGGAAGTTTATCTTTAGTTAACTTGAAGATTGTCAACAGAATGGCTGAAAATTTCTTGGTCTATCTTGAAGAGCATGTTATTTGGTTTGTGGAATGTTGCAGTGATTTGGAGTTGTCAAAGACACTCTTCTTTTTTGTTCTCTTGCAGTCTTTTTGTATAAAACGAAAAGGTTTGCTTTCTCTTTCTTTTTTTTTTAATTACATGTTTTCAGAAATAAATGTTTTGAGTTATATCTTAGCTTTCCTTAGTTGTAGTTTGTTTCTTTCTATTAGATGTTTGTCATAAACTTGTAATTAATTGACTTATTTTTTTTCTTATGATCAAAGAGTAAGACATTTGTGCACTATTTGAATGTCTATTTCTTATTCTAAAGGCTGAGTGGGAAACTTCAGTAGCTGCTGATGTCGTATTGGATGAGGTACGTAGGATTTACTCGCATGCAGTTTTTCTTAGTTCACTAAAATCGTTGCTTTCAAATTTTATAGGGATGAAAAATAAAGAAACAAATTTTTTAGGGAACTAAAATCTAAACTTACTAATTGTACCAGCAATAAAAGTATATTTAAACTTAAAATTATTTTAGGTTACTATATTCTTATGTAAACATATTGTCAGCCACAATCATAAAATTAGTAGTTTATTCTTGTACTAGGATTTCTCCTTAGTTTATTCACACATTAGTATTATTATTTATAATGAATAATAATAGAGAATAAAGTTAATATGAAAAATATTTGGTAAATTGGTAAGATATTTTGCTATCTACCATATCATATCTCTCTCTTTAATGTTATATTTAAATCCTATCTCTAACATAATTAAATCATATTTCTAACAATTATGTTATAGTTTAGATATTGGACTTCCATCTGGAAAATCACTCTTTCAACTTCAAGCTGAGAGGATTCTGTGTGCAAAGACTAGCGGCTCAAGCTACAAATGAGATTAAGTTCCATTTGTCTTGCTTCAATTTCTTCATGCATTCTACTGTTACATTCTCATCAGTTTATGTATTGTTGATTCAACTTCTTCGCTATAAATACACTGGTATATAATGACTAGCACTGATGAGGCAACACGCAAATTCTTTGAAAGCCATAAATATTTCAGTCTCGAGGCTGAATAGATAAGATGTTTAAACCATTTTCCAGCACAATATTAGTACTTGTTTTACCATCGTTTACTTACTATAGAACTCACCTCTTTGGTATAGGTTATCTTTTTCCAACAAGGAACAATCCCTTGCGTTTCTAAGGATGGCAGATTTATTATGGAGACTCCATACAGGGTGTGCTTTCATTTTTGGTTTCATAAATGGATGTTAACTAAAACATTGAAAAATGATGGTACTAAGAACTTAGCATTCAACCTATTATTGCTGATAAATAATTTATTTATTTGATCGTGTTATTATGCCATGAGTTAGAGCAACTTGTGCATCTCTTTAAGTATTTCAAATTTGGAATTTGGCTGCTGCTGTATATCAGTGTGTGCCTAGTTCACGTTGGCGTGTCCTATAAAGTACACGTAACAAATACGCTTATATATTTAATCTATAGTTTCCTTATTTTTTCTGTTTTTTTATTCACTTTTATATTTAAAGAATTTTACTAATAGTTGTTTTTTCTTGTCTGTGTAGGCAAACTGGAAATGTATACAAGAATGTGCAAAGGAAGATTGAGAGAGGACTTTCTTTTCCCACATGTATATAAGTAAACAACTTAGTCTGCCATTTCTCTCCACTGGTCTCCACTGGCTAGTGATGAGGCAATGTTGGAAGAAGGTGATATATTCAAAATGTAAGATTAACTTGAATTTGTGATGTGTGGATGGAATATTGGGTTTGTGGTTCATGTGTATTATTTGGAGGAATTTAATTGCTCTCTTATGTTCCTTGTTGATTTTGATCTCTAAATGATGCAAACTATCATGTCATGAGTTATGGATAAACTCCGATAAAGCTTATTTGTCATATTTACACTGATAGAGGTATTTATGGTTCTCACATGGACTTGCCAATTGAATGCATTGCTCATCTTTGGAACTCATCTCGGTTGTAGTGTGTTGTGCATTCTACAATTTTTTTCTGTATGATGAAGAAATCATAGACTATGGATGCATTATTTGAAAGATGCACTATTTGAAAGCTGATTATTATTTATCCATCATATTAGCTTGCTCACCCTTTTCTATTGACAGTAAGCTTGATTCTTGGACTAGTGCTTAATGATTTTATTTGATGGACAGGGATGTTGAAGAATTGGCTGAAGTTGAAGCTAAATTGGTTAATATTTTACCTCTCTTTTTTTGTTTCTTAGTACATCAATCTCAATCTCAATTTCTTTTATTATTTTCATGTGATCCATATTTTATTTTTATCCAGATTTTAATTCAAAAAGGTTGGAAAGCACTTGTGTGGTTCAGATCCGTTCACCTTGACCCTGAAATATATCCTAATCCAAAGAAATTTAACAATTATAGATGGAATGTAAGTTGTCAAGCTTCATGTTTACCTCTTTTGAACTAAGTCATGGATTCTACACTTTTATATGTGCTTTATGGTTTAATTTTGAATTTGGTGATGCTTATTCAAAAAAATAAGACAAAGTGCAGAGTGTGTGATAAGAGGGGCATATTATGTTATTAGCAGGTTAAACATATTTAGGAGCCTTCTCCAGTAATATCTAATAGAATTGCTTTTAGTTATGCTATTTATATGCCTGGTATTCTTGCATTAAGGAAGTAAAAACCTTTGCTTTGTAAGCCTTTTATATGTTTTAGCTTCATAAAATTGAGACAATTGCTGACAGGATACGCATACCATTGATTTTGGATATCAATAAAGTTGTGGCTTAAAATATATATTAGTGACCTCAATCAGTAATTTGGATTATAGTCTCATGTCTAATTACGTAAGAACTTGTATTGGATTTGATAGCTTAGTGGGTTTAAAATTTAATGTCGTATTTTCTCCCTTATTTAGGATTTTTTTGCTATTGGCTCGTTTAATATTCTTTTTGTGATCTTGTGTTAAGATTACATCTTTTGAGTATTAATTAAAAATACCTTTTATATGTATTAAACTCTAACTATTAATTAAAAATATCTTTGATGTCTATGAAACTGTAGTTATAAAATAAAATATAACTTTGACGTTTATAAAATCATAAACATACTTGTGTTTCCTATTTTACATCAGTCTTAAGGTTGTGTTTTGTTGGGTATTTATGATACACCAACTTTACATGCGAAGGAAAAATTATTTCTGAATAAGGATGACAAATATATTTGTAGCTTTTGCTAGAAATATATCTTTGGTGTTTCTTGTACTTTTGAAGGGAATTATTCAAGGTAGTATCCAACACAGTCCTAAGGAACCACAGAGGTTGTGATTCAACATCATACCAAAAAGATTCAACATACTTTAACTACAGAAAGACACACAAAGGAGACATTTGATTGCAAGTGGCTAGTTGTTATGATCCTCAAGGTAGCATCCCCATGGTAGTATCTCTAGCTTTCGGAAATTGAGCAACTCACCATGGATATTCAGATTTTAATTCTGAAGATGTAAGTATTGTCTTTTTATCGAGCTAACAAACTTCAGTTAGTAAATTGGATTAGTTTTCCTAGAGTAGAATTTACTTTTTTTAAAGAATTAATAATAGATTTTGTCCTAGAAGTGAATTTGTAGTTGAGTTTTGGTTTATTTTTTCTTTATTTAGACTTGGTCTTTGCAAGGAATATAGTGGTAAGTAGGGATATTTTAGTGTATGCTAATGGAGACAACTTTATAGTGTGTATTGTACCCTGGTGTTAAGTTTTATCATTGTTGAGTAAATTAAGAGAATAAAGTTACTATATTTGGTGGCAGCTTTTACCATAAAAGATGTTATATTTTGTGGCGATTTTTAACCGTTAAAATATGATGTATTTTGTGACGTTTTTAACCGTCAAAATATGATAGAATATAATTAAAAATTAAACTATATTTGGTAGCAGTTTTTAACATTTTTGTCACTAACAATACCAGTAGTTAGAATATTTTTGTCACAAACAGTTTTTGACATATGTTATTCTGACGGTTTTTTAAACCGTTAGAAATATCATTTATGGCTGTTTTTAACTGCTAAAAAATATATTTTTAATATATAAAAATATTTTTTTTTTATATATATATATATATATATATATATATATATATATATATATATATATATATATATATATATATATATAAAATTTGAGATTCCAATTATTGCATAGTGTCATGCTGTATTAATCAAATTATAAAGATGCAGACAAATTACCCAAAAAAAATACTATATACTATCTATTTTATTATATTATATTATATGTTATCAACAATTTAAATTATATATTTATAATATTATTGATGATATTGTTTATATTTTAAGATTTACTTGATAAATATTGGTAATGACTATGATAAGAACAATTAGTATAAATATATATTTCATCTAAATTTTACTCAAAATTATTATCTTAACGAAAGCTATTAAAAAATTGTTCACAAAAATGTGGAGTCTACAGTTTTTTTTTATAATTTATTTAGTCATATATTTTGTTATGAAAATCTTTAACTAATGACGATAACTATAAATATGATAAAAATATTATTTAATATTATGATATTAAAATACTTATTTTTAGGCAACACTGTTAATATTAAATTAACATGAATTTAAATTTATTTTAAAACTAATATAATAATTTTTTTTTATCTTTTCATTTTGTGAAGTCTTACAATTTAAATAAATATCCTAAAAGTGATTTCATATTTTAAAATTTAAAAAACTATTGTAAAAAAAACTAAATTTATTTGATTTGTGTTTGAAATGTGTAAAATTATAGAAAAAAAGACAAATATATTTTATTTTAATGATTTTTGAGTTTTTATTATAAAGAAGAATGATTCATATTAATAGAAAAATCACTAAAAAAAAACAGCTATTATCGATGGTCTAGGTTCGTCAATATCAACACATCCATCGGTAATCTAATTTTTTCGACGAATTTCTGACAAGCCAAAATTCGTCGGTAAAAGGGGCGTAGCTAATATTTACCGACGGATAATGTCCTTCAGTAATTACCGACGATCTTATCCATCGATAATTTTCGAAGGCCTGCATCCATCGATAATGCCATTAGTAATTACCGACGGACACTATCCGTTGGAAACTTCATGATTTTGACGTATCATTTTCTGACGGATTTGGCGACGGAATCATCTGTCGATAATTTCATTAGCATTTTAAAGTGCATTTTGTTTTTGCACAGCTCACAAAATTTATCAAACCTACAATTTCACAAATATAATTAGACTTGCCAATCTTATAATTATATCCCTAGCCAATCCAAATAGGTATCTTATACAGACATCACACACATATATTCTAAGAGTCTACATATGAAAGTGAAATAAAGGTAAACATCTATCAAGAACAATCTCATAGGTTATGTTTAACTAATGTAAAAGCATACATAAGTAACAAACTCAATATAGAAAAAATTCTTAATAATCTACATAATCATATGAATGATTTTCTTCTGCAGAGTCTTCTTGTTGCTTAGTTTGTGTCTAGACTATGGTGGACTGGACTAGAGTGGCCTGGACTAGAGTGGATTGGACCGGAGTGGGCTGGACTACAATGGGTTGTTGTTGGGGCGGTGTTGGGCCGGACTGTTGTTGCTGATACGGTTGTGGGCATCAACAGGTAGAAGGCCATGACAAGATTTTGGGCATCACGGCCTCCTCAGCATTGCTGGAAGAAGATGCTTGTTGTTTGTGGATACCTCTTCCAGCAGTGAAACCTTTGTCAAGTTCTCCAGTGCCATAAAGTCTTCCTTTATTTTTTCCGCCGACAACATCAACCCGGCACTGTGTCTTAATGACGTATTCCTTATCAGCATCATCATTATGCTCTGACGCATCAGCATGAGACCCTTGCTCAGATCTGACTTGTGAGAGTCTAATTGAAAATTCTTGTTGTTAAAGAAAACAATGACAAATTAGTTAAATAAGGTACGACATTTAAGTTTAAAGGAAATAATAAATAGTAAAAGGATTTCCTTACAAGTGTTCTATAAGACCTTTCATCAACAAACTGGCCACATCCCTTGTGAAGATGAGTTTGGTAAAATACCTCATCAATATATGCCTCTCGCCCCACCTCTTTTGCCTTTAACAAAATAAAGAGTTATATATATATACATAAGTTTTAAAAGAAGTAAATTATATCATAATATGAAAATAAAAAGAATTAAGGTTTATACCATACGAAGGGCATGCTCATGAGTGATAATGGAACTACCTGTGTGTAGGGTCCCACCCTTTTCTGAAGCTCTATTCCTCTGGGCTGTAATACATTTATTGCGATAAGAAGGAGAATTCCAATGTTCTAGCAATCGATTCCAGATATGGTCCCCAATCTAATAAGGGCGCTCTTCTGCAATCCGGGCATCTCTAAACATCTCAGATAGCCTATGAGATGCTCTGGTGTGGAATTTTTTTTAATTTGACCTTCGTGCTCAAGTCTCCACTGAACCGACCTCTGTAATAATAAATCAAGTACATATGATCTTAACAACACAATATGCATGGTATTTAAAGTCTAATAGCAATTAACATCTATTTTTCATTTGAAATACATACATAAATATGGAATGAAAATAAGTTTCATGACGTTTTACCTTAAATCGTTGCCAGAAAGGTTCTTTCTCTTCTAGAGGTATGGCTCCCCATGATGGCCAAGGTGATAACGCTGTCGTTAAGCGATCAAATTACCACTACTTAACTTTAGCAACCTCAGTATTGCCAAGTTAAGAGTGAACAAACTAGTTAGGGTTAAGCTAACCTTGAGTCGTCTCTTAATGAATACACAATTGATTTCAAATATTTAAGTTTTATAAAAATCTATCCTAAATGCAATTAAAACTAGTAATTATAAAAATATGGATTTTTGATATGCAAAGAATGAATGTCACATAAATAAAAGATTGTAAACACAGTAATAGAAAATAGGTCAATTCCGCTGCTTTTTCAAAATAGGATTCTTCATCGGTTATCTAGAGATTATTGTTGTTGATTTACAAATCAATCAATGTAAAGTATCAATTCATTTATTGACATTCTCACTTTTAATCAAAGTACAATCTCAATTAAAAGTGAGAATTTTTAGATTATCCATAGTAAATTCAACCAAAGTACAATCTTAATTAAATTTTACTACGCCTAATCATGTATATTCCTTTGTTTCCTTACCACATAGAAAATGTAAGACCCGCGAAAAATTAAACAGTTAATTAAATAATTATTTAATAAGTGCGGGTAATAGAAGCCCTTAAGGGATTTAATGCAGAGATCTATGATGTGAAAAAGTACTAGTTCAAATGGTTGAGAGTACTTAATTGTGTGAGAGGATTTGGGTTTGAGTCTTATGTGTGCCAATTGTGTGTTATTTTAATTTATGCATTGTTTTGGTGATATACTTGAATGCTATACGTGATAATAAAATCCTAAAATTGTAGGAATTATCACAAATATGAATTGGTTGATTTGGTTGTGCACTTGCCTTATGGTTGAAGGGTTGTGGGTTCAAACCTTGTTGAGAATTAATTAACTCTCTTTTTGCCAAATTTTCCTTTGGCATGAATGTGAAAGGGTTTAGAAACCCTAGCAGCCAATAGAGAGACAACTTGAGGGCTGGAAAACACTAGGTTATTATTTAATGATTAGCCTTAATCACCATTTTAATTAATTTTCGTTTAATGGATTTAAGAGGTAATTGAGATAGCATTAGCATTGAGAGAGAGAGAGAGAGAGGAAAATATGTGAAAGTAAGGCCTAGAACCTTCGTGTGAATTCTGGAACGAAGTTGGTTAGAGAATTCAGACTGGTGGGAGAGAAAAAGTGGAGTGGAAACCATTGTTGGGAGTGCAAGCAAAGGACAAGGGTGATTTTGGGTTAGGGACATATGAAGTTCGAAATTGGAGCAAGGAATCTAGGTAAGGGGAGTTGCTTAAAATGTTTTATTCGTACCTAATGTATAATGCTTGATTATGATCATAATTGCATGAAATTCCTCTATTTTCGCTGTTTTTCGTGAAGTTTCTGGATTCCGCCCAGAAACCACCTGACGGTAGGATGTGTGCCGCTAGGCAACTCATCTTCCCTGCCCAGTTTTGTGGGCTCTGCTATGAACCGCCTGGCGGTGGAGGTGAAATTGCCATGCGACTCATGATGATTGTTGCGGTTTTTGTGCAATTTGTGATTTCCTGCGATACTGTGATTCTCCATTTAGAATGGTGTTTCTGTCCATGTGTGTGATGATGTTTAATTATTATTTTTATGATGCTTGGGAAATAAGAATTGGAAATATAATTATGAAGCGAGGGTGTTAGATTGATGAATGAATTGGAATTAAGAACAAATCGAGGTTGAGTTTCGTTTTGGGTTTGAATGAGAATGATGTTGTTATTTTAGGCACTTGTAATTGGAATAATCATGAGCTGTGGTTTTGGGTATGAAATATTGGAGTTGGTAGGCTATGTAGAGTGGTGTCGTGGCATAGAGGAACCTCGTTTTTCCAGGAACTGATGTGCCGCCTGGCGGCCAGTACCATGCCGTCAGGCGATAATAGTGAACCAGCACTATTCTGGAAATTTTGTGTCAGTGACTGCGAGAGATGGTGCTAATGAATCGACTTCAGGGTTGGAGCAAGAAAAAGTTGGAATTGGAGGAATTAAAGAGTAAACTATGATGGAGGTTATTATAATTAGGTACGTGAGGGGTATGATAAAAAGGGTAATGAAGCGTAACTGATAAGGGTTTGTTAGGAATCAATACTCTGGTAAATATGAGGTATAGGAATTTCAGATGTTGATGCAGGTAAATTGGCTATAAAGATAACTGTGAATGTTTAATGATCAATCATGAGACTGTGTGGCTTAGAGTGGAGTAACAAATATTAAAGTAGAGTAGTGGTATTATGCCAAGGGTAAGCTAACGGGTGGTCCAAGTCCTTTTGTTACTGGATTGATGGTGTTATGTTCCAGGATTTAGATAGACAATAGAGAATGAGAAAAAATTGGGAAAATTCCATGCCTTAAAGAGAAGGATTTGGGGTTTTGTTTTGGTGATAGGCAACGAAATCATACATGAAGGGACAAGTTACTAAGAATCAGACCCTAAAGGATAAGCATACAAGTATAACTTTGAAGGTAGTATAAATATGTATGATACTGGGTTGTAGAGGAGCTAACATAGTAGCTGATACACTACTGGTATAGCACTTGGCTGCACGGGTGTGGCCGCCAGGTGAAAGACTACTTGGGATGTGCACTACAACATGAACCGGCTGGCGGCAGGGTGCGCCTCGCCAGGTGATGTTCGTGTAACAGTGGGGCTGGAATAGACGTAGCGTCTGGCGGCACGGAGTGACCCGCCAGGCGGTCTGGGCAGATTTTGCCTGACGACGCTCAGGCCACGCCAGGCGATAGCGTTGTTGTTCATGGCTTGTTGGTGTAATGTTTTAACTCAATGATATTATACTTGGATTGGGAGATGCTGTGCCATGAGCGAGTAGGTTCATGGATGGTGGTTAACATGTGATGATATGAGCGGGGAGGTTCATATCCAGTTACTCTCGCGTGGGGATACGAGCGAGGTAGGTTCGTATGTTCCGTGCTCACGCTTGAGAGATGCTGCGTGCGGTGAGGTACGTGGCTGGTGGATCACATATGTTGGACTACGGACGGGTAGGTCTATAGAGCAGGACTACGAGCGGGGAGGTTCGTAGGGCAGGACTACAAGTGAGGAGGTTCGTCGAGGCAGAACCATGAGCGGCCAGGTTCGTGTGAGCATCATGTTCTCGAGTCCAAGGCTAACCATTTTGTGTGATTTTAAGACTGTGAAGTCTTGGGGTTAAGGTCTTGGCCAAGAACTAAGTAGATTGAATAAGATGGGTGTATGACTTATATTGCATATTTTATATGTTATTTTTATTTTCTCAACTCACCCTTTTTGTTTGTGTATGGTGATGATCGTGTGATTCGTTACACGAGAGTAGATGTTGATACAGGTGATGCTAAGGATGCTCAGGCGACGGAGTGAGGGCTAGCTTGGGAATTAGAGCTAGGAGATTTTCATATATATTTTGTTATGTTTTCGTTTATGAATAAGAATTTTGGAACTTGTAACACTTTTGTTATTTATGTTATCAGTTTTGGTGCGTGTTTTCATATTTTAAATTTTCTCGCGTTTGGAAATTAATAATATTGCGACTTTTGATATTCATTTTTTTCTTTTTATTTATTTATTTAAGTAATATTCCTTAGGAATGTTACAGAAAACTTAATTAATCAAAGTAAAGTCTTGACTAATTTTAGTTAAAGTGATTACCTTTAATCAAAGTACAATCTCAATTATTGGCAAAAACTTATTTAATCAAATGAAAGTTTAAATAAAATCAAAGTAAAGTCTCAATTAAATTTAAAAACCTTTTAAGTCATATGATTAGCATGCGTGTAGATTTAAAATCATTATTTTCTATTCAATTAAGAAGCAAAAGACATAGATAAACAAAAACCACAACAATAATCAAAAGAACAAATAAATTAATTCATCTAACCTCAAAATCCAATTAAGAAATTATAGTGGAATCAACCCTAAAATCTTAGCCCTCCATGGCTTGGATGGAATACATGATAATATGATGAAGGAAAGAAATGTAAAAAGAAAGGAAGAATGAGAGATATGGTGGAGGACGGTATCTGCCAAAACCAAAGAGTTGTTAAGTCTCGCTCTTCTACTCCCTTATGCCTCTTTATATAAGTTTCAATTGGACTTGGACTTTATCTATCGGTTGCTAAAGTCTTTTATCTTTATTTAATTAATTAGCAACTTAATTTCTGTCCAATTTCCAATTTTGTCCAGAATTTTTATCTTTATTTTAACCATTTTTACAATATTGACCAGAATTTTACCAAAGTTGATTGTTGCTTTGACCAATAGACCTATTGACCAGTTTGACTATGTAATAGCAGACTGACACGTGGCAGAGTACTTTCTCTCTCAAAAATTAGGGTTTCTGCAGATGTAATGGAAGAATGAGGCTGACGGTTGTGCGGTGCAGATTTCGACGCGATTGGCGGTGGCGCACTTGCTAGCTCACGGTGCAAATGCAGCAGCGTGAATTCCCGGATTCGTTCTCCATTCTGCATCAGGTCATGTGTTGCTCACAATGCTTTGCAGGTTTGATGGTTTTGGCTCGCGTGGCTGACGGTGGAAGAGCGGCAGCTGCCGGCACGAGTGGTCATGGTGGCACGGTGGCTGAAATTAGGGTTACGGTTTCATTTTGGGAGATGGTGACGTGGCAAACTCCGATTGGTCAATTTGGTGAGTGGAGGACTATGACATGTGTCATCATGTGGTTGGACAAATTTAGAAGGTGAGGATTGCCATATGGCATAATCTGGTTGAGGTGGGTTTAAATGGTAGGAGGGGTGCAACTTAGTAAAAACTAAGGGTGCAGAACATGTTTTTGTGGTCCACTTGCATGAGGAGTGTGTAAATAAAAACTAGGGGTGTATTTAGCTCATAACTATTTCTTTCCGAAATTTGCTTATTTTGGACTTATTTTGTAACTGAGAATATTTCAAATCCACACTTTTAATGACCCATATTAAACTTCAGTTGCATTAACAAACGTTAGAATATCCAATAATATTTTATGCAACTAAAATCAATTTTTACGTCATTTTTAACTTATGTACTCAATAAATCCAATAATCACAAATCCTAATTAAATCAATCCTTAAACACAAAAATTCTATTAAATCCCTAAAGCTGAACATTAAATGAGGGCAAAAATTTGAACTCATCACATAACCACACTTATCCTTTATTCTGAGGTATTTTATTCCATTTCTTCATTGGATTAAAGGAATGAATACAAATGGAAACAAATCAATTGTCTAGAAATCATGTTGTCATCCACATACAAACGGAAAGATTCTATTTTTCACACATGAGTTAATCTTTTGAGTTTACAAGATAATCAAATATGAAAGAGAAACACTCAAGTTAAATGTATATTTTCTCACCAAAATTCGCTCAAGTGTTTTGGTTTGTGTTTCCACTCAAAATACCCATGCAAGTAAGTACTCCCAATGCTTAACAAGACTCTAATATTCACAGCTTTTAGAAAACATGCATTCAAGGATCATGAGGACTTTTCACAAGTTATAACAGGGCCAAGGCAAAGGTAGGAAACTTTTTTAGGATTTTAGTGTTTTTGAAATAGTAAGGTAGAAAGAATTATGGAGCATACTCACCCCCACACTTTATTTCTCAACCAATTTTAACATAATCCACTAGCTCCTTCTTTCTTCCTAAGGTAAGGAAAAACATGGTCTTTTTCTTTTTAAGGTTTAGCAATATGCTAGAAACAAGAAAAATAAGTTTAAAGCTCAAAGGGTTTACAAATGGATCAATGTCATGGTTAGCTTATTTGGCCAAGTAGCTAAAAACAAGAAATGCCTTAGTCATATCAAATCATGCATATTCACCTAGGAATGACACATGGTAGTCCATCCTTTACAATAAAGGTCAAAACTCTTTCACAAAAGTGTGTGGTGTGGAGGTAGGTGGTGTTGGAACCACAGTAGGGTGTGGTGTAGGTACCACAGTAGGGTGTGGTGTAGGAACCACATAAGGGGATGGTGACAGAATGGATGTAGATGGTGTGGTAACCCTAGCAGGGTGTGGTGTGGCTACCGCAACAAGTGATGGTGCCTGAATGGGCGTACTCTGTGGTATTTGGCCAGGAACCCTTATGGTATACTATGGTGGCTGTCTTCTTGGCTTTGTCTTCTTCTTCCCTTTATCAGAACCAGATGGACGTCTAGGTGACATTGCAGCAATCAAACTATATAAAACAACAAAATTGAACATCAAAATATGAACAAGATAGTTATTTTACAATTTAAAATGACAAGTGTAATTTCACATTACCAACCACAAAATAATACTTTTATAAGTGATATATTTAAAGTTTTCTAAAACATAATTAATGAATCTTTGACATAAATTTAACAATTACAACATCTCATAACAACTAAATAATTCAATCATCGTTGTCATCCTCCTCCTCCTCATTTTTGTCATGATCATCATACTCGTCGTCGTTATCATCATCATCATCCTCATCTTCTTCTTCTTCTTCTTCTTCTTCTTCTTCTTCTTGGTCGTCTTCATCTCCTTCGTTGTCTTCTTCTTCTTCTTGTCCATCTTCTTCTTGTATTTCTCCTTCCAATTCTTCAGGAGAACCATCAAAGTCATGCAATGTAGATACACTTTCAACTTCAATTATTTCATGGGCATGTGACATTTCATCAACTTGATAGGGAATATCCTCTTCCACCTCATTTGACTCAATGCGAACCCTAGGCTTAGTTTGTATCGCAACACACCAACCACTTTTATCGATGCTTCGAAATGTTGGAAATGGGACATAGTAAACTTGTCTAACATCATTTGCTAGAATTAATGGATCAAAAGGTCGGTATCTTTTACTCATATCAAGTTCAACAATATTATACCTAGGATTCATCCTTGTACCATCTCTAGAAGGATCAAACCATTCACAATAAAAAACAATTTCTTTCTTTGGAGAAGTACAACTGTTGTACTCTAGCTCAAATATTTTATGAATTATTCCATAAAAATCATCATAACCACCCTCTGTAATGCCCTTGACGTACACACCACAATTAATTGTCTTCTTTCCTTTGGACCATTCATTAGTGTGAAACTTGTACCCATTAACAAAGTACATGTGCCATTCTTTTATGCATCTCATGGGCCAATTTGCCAAATCCCTTAAATCTTGATTTTTAGGACTTAATGGCGCATTATAAACCTACAAATATGCAACAATAAATTGTTACATGAATTTCGATAACAACAATTTGTTTAAGAAACAAGAGCATACATACTTGATGCTTGAACCAGTAAGGAAACTCTGAGTATATTCGAGCAGAAGAAGTTTCTTCATGTACTTGGTTAGCCAGAACGAATGAGGTATTAGATAAGAATACAATTAGTAAGTATATAAATTTCCTGATTAAGGTGCAGAGATTGAGATTAGAACATACTCAAGGTACGATTTAACTTTAGTGCAATTGATTAAAACATGGATGCCTGCGTGACGACCAACTTGTCGAAACATTGATAATGTCGAGTCACATGTTTCATTTTGCCAGTGTGTTTCATTCCTAACATTGCTAGGCGACAAGATGAAGTTCTTGAAATAATGAGAACAAAAATATGTTGTTTCACGATGCAAGTAGGCTGCACAAATTGATC
>Ga0214543_1005947_pt1 | contig 22072 bp, 10 predicted proteins | sample CNSS2metaG_FD_160094 | JGI IMG/M metagenome (GOLD analysis project Ga0214543, IMG submission 160094) | Root nodule microbial communities from cowpea collected in UCLA plant growth center, Los Angeles, California, USA - CNSS2 | ecosystem: Host-associated > Plants > Roots > Nodule | place: USA... | reverse complement strand
AATTATGTTAAAATGATGTATGTCAATTAAAAAAAATTTATGTCTCATATTTGAATATTTCTATTATTTTTTAATATTTTTATTTATTGTATATTTTCCTTTCACATGAGTATGTTTAATACTCTCATTTTAAGTGTTTAAATTCATAAACCTTTCATTTACTAGGTAATATAAAAAAATTCTTTACTTATTTTTATTAATTTTTGTTTCATTTGAAAAACTCTTTTGTTTCGCTAAAACAATTATTTCTCAACCATTGAGTATATATGTTGATATTTGAAAAGTGTTCTTAGATGTCTAAGGTATTTTTCATCTTATTATACCCTTAATTATACATTTGTTTTCCTTTGTGTGATTTCTTTCAATAGTTTCTCAAGTTATTTCTAAGACATACATTTGTTAATTTTTTATTTTTTTATTTTTTTATTTTCATCATGTAGATTACTATTTCAGTATATTTTATCTAATTATTTTTTATTTTCTAACTCATTATATCAATCATACTATAATTTTTCACTATAATTATATAAATAACTTTTATTTACTATAATATCAAAATTTAATGTAATTGTCATAAATATTTTTTTTTTATCTCCATCCAACATATATTGGAGTTCAAAAGATACAATATCCATACCTAATTTTTTTTTTTAATTTGTTATTTGCGTTATTTTGATAAGTGATGTATTAGTCTATAAAAAAAGATATTCATTAGAATTTTAAAAATTGAAGTAAACAAACATTTAAAATATATTTTAATTTGAATATTTATTTTCCTTTAAAAAATTTTAAAAATATTTTTAAATTTTATCAACTAGGTTTCATTAATGTTTGCAGTTTACAAATTTAATAAATGTTTTAGTTGTCATGAAATTTTATTTGGTATTCCAATATAAAATGTAAACAATTATAATTTATTTCAAAGTATTTGATATCGAAGAAACAACCATCCTTCTAAAATTGAATATTTGATAATATTATATTTCCTTTACCGTAATTTTTTATTATTTTATAAAAATTAATTAAAATTTATATTGAAGTAGTAAGGAAACGGGTACGGGTTTGGGTACGAGATTATACCCGTTACCCGGTGGGGATGGGGATGAGATAAAATTTTAATACCCGTTGGGTTTGGGTATGGGGATGGGGATGAATTTTTTTTACGGGATGGGTATGGGATAGTGAAACCCATCCCCGCCCCGCCCCGTTGCCATCCCTAATTGCAGTTGTGAAATGCAGAATCAGAAATATAATTACTAAGAGTATATAAGGCTGACTTGATTTGTTTTCTTCGTTCAGCCTTTGTGCCCTTCATTAGCGGTTTGGTTTGGTCAACCTTATCTTTCCCACTTGTTTCGCCTAGCCAAAACTCCCTTCGTTTCTGAAAGGAATTTGGGTCCACCACAAACTCGTTGATAAGGGTCATTGGATTTGTGGCTACAACATTGATAGGTTGAGGATCATCGTTTGCATCGGAGATAACATCATCGTGGATTTCCTGGATGGCATGGTGGTGTGGTTCCGTCGCTTCATCATTGGTAGGACAAGGATTGACATTCGCATTGGAGATACCCTTATCATTGACTACCTTAGGATGGATATTTGTTGCCGCCGCATGATTTGGGGTAGTGCGATTGTGAGCACGCTTTATCCCTATATCGTGATTTTGTTGCAGACCAAGGGGGACATTTCTTTCAACAGCAGGACCCCATGTGATGGCATTGAATTGATGTAGTTTGCACACTCCAAATGGGTCACTTGTTTTTTTGTTGGGCTCATCATTTTCTTCCCACTTTGGGCTTCAAACACATTCCATTTAGCTCCTAGCTCATTTAACATGGTTTCAACTACCATCGATTCTATTGAGTGGTTTGTCTTATTCAAACTTTCCGATATCTTGTTTTCTTTGCCATTGTACAGACCCTTTCCCTTATTAGCTTTTTGTTTCACCCAAAAAGTGGTTTCTCTTTCCATGCTTACACTGTCTGCACCACTTTGGTTATTACAGAACCTTTCCAAATCTGTATTATCCTTGCAACGTTCGAAATTTGATGTAGCATTTGCATCATCAGGACCGATTTCATCACTGGTGTTATTCTCCGACGAAATAACAGTATGTTTATACTCCTTGTGGCTAAAGTCTTCTCTAAATTCTTCCATTTCAAAGCCCTCAAATATAATGTCCTTACTATCTTCGTTTGAGTTGCTATCTAAGGTTATACTTCCCATATCACCGCATATGCAGTTACAAGACTTGCTTTTCGGTAGTTATGGTTCCTCTTGGAGCGTGACCATATAGATCCTTCCATTTATTTTCATGTTCGTCTGTAGTGTCCCCCTTTCCTATTGGTAATTTGACTCTCACTCTCGTATACTCCAGATTGTCCTAGTTAAGAGTTGCTTCGTCGATGGCCATTAAAACTCCAATTCCTGCCACCACTTTTGCTAGACATTGTTTGTTCCAAAGAGAAATAGGTAACCCAAAGCATCTGACCCAAACTGACTTACTGTCAAGTAATTGTTCTCTAGACCATGGTAGTAAAGATTTGAACATAGTAGCAAACCAGATGCTATTTTCTTCTATCAGAGTATTAATCTTAGTTCCATATGAGCTTGTTATCAACACCATATTGTCACCAAGATATCTAACTTTCAAGAAGCCCATACCTCCAAGGATAAAATTATCCTTCAGGGACTCGAGATCGTCAGGGTTATGCATTCTTCCAACGAAACTTTCATTTAACAATTCTATTTCCAACTCCTCTGTGTCAAACTCAACACCTTTCCAAACCTCTTTGGATAACAGTTCATTTTTTGCTATTTGAGCATACGAAGGTTGATCAGGCTTCTTTCTCCACAATGTTGCGGTCTTCTTTTTGGGTCCGGGTGTTTGATTATAACCATTTTCCCATTTCATTCCATCATGATCTCTGTTATATCTTGACAAATTGGCCTTTAACTTGAGATTCTCGATCCATATGTTGTCTAGTTGTTTCTCCAGTGCTTTAACATTCTTAACTTCTAGGAACTTGACAAAACCAAATTTGCGTCCTTTCCGATTCAGCTTCCTTGAGATGAAAACCTCTTTAACCATACCCCATCTTCTGAAAATCTTCCACATCTCATATTCCCAAAGTTGGTCGGAAAGTTGGTGAAGAAGAACGAGATTCCTTGTTGTATGTCAGTTTGTCCATAACGAGATTCCTTCCTCATAACGGTCATCGTGAGATTTGAGACAGTAAAATTAAACGATTGCAATATATCAAAGCGATTGTAGCTTCATTATGCAACGTTTTCAACAGCTTCATTATAAGAGATATATGTGATATGTTATACGGAAGAAATTGACACGTGGTGTTTACTTTAACACAGTTTGGTCAAACTAACAGCGATGACCAAATTGAATAATTTTTAAGAAAATGAGGACCAAATTGAGACAACGAAAAACTTGAGGACCAAAACTGAAATTTCTTGACAAATAGAATGACCAAAAGAGTAATTTAACTAAAAATAAACTACAATGTAAATGAAACCAAGGTTATAATCGTACAACAATTTTCTTCTCCTTCCTCTAGTTTATATGTAGTTCTCTGATGCATATACTTCACACACCATTTCTTATAGATGTTGAATGATTCTCTACAGAATACAGGTGAAGATTTTCCACTGAAGAAACTTGTTTTTTTTTCCCTTTACGTAGTGTTTGTCTCTTTTTTATTTTGACCCCATCCATAGATTAGATTCCAGTTCTCTATTGTGTCAGAAACTCAAATATTACGCTTTGTCCTATTGTTTGTTGTACTCTTATTTCAATTTTGATTTTAAGTTTCTTGCACACCTGCGTATTTAAGTTTTTTTTTATTCTTTATTTTACTTGTAGAAATATTTGACTAAAAGTGTTCAAAATAGTTATTTTCAAATTAGATATTTTTATAACTATAAATATAACAAAGTAATGGATAATAATGTGATGATGGGTTCGCTACTTATAAAAACATTAAATGATAAGGGAGGGAGATATCATAAAAATATTTCATACTTATTAAATAAAGTTTTTATTCTTTTATCATACTATCTGTGGTGAAATAAAATTATTTAAATTTCGTCAAATGGAAAACTTTTATTATATTTTATTTATTTTATAAAAAATATTTTTCATTGGTGAGAAATTCTTTTGATTAGAGTTTAAGGATACAAATGGTGACAATATGATAGTTTTAGTTATAAATATTATAGTTTAAATTATGTTTCAATATCACTAAACGACATTAACGAAATCATGTTATAATAAGAGAGGATTTCCAAATCATAAATAAGTTTTAAAGGCCGAAGAGTCGAAATAGATGTCACATGAGTGGGAAAACAATGTTTTCTTCTTTCGACAAAATTGTGAAATTTTCAGTGAAATATACTATAAAAAATCCTTAAATTGATCAATGTCTTAAATAATAATTAATTTAATGATAAAAAATAATTAGTTACTTTAATGATAAATTTAGATATCAATTTATAAATTAAAAATTATTTGTAATGAAAATAATTTCTATTATGAATAATTAATTTTAAAATTAATAACTAATTTTTTTTAAATTAATTTTTAAATTGTTTATTAATATTAATTATTTAAATTTTGATTATTAAAGAAATTGATCTTCAATGACTACTTAAAGATGAATTTAGAAGAATTTGTTAAAGAATAAATAAAAGAAGACGAGTTTACTACGAAGGATAAATGGGTAAAACATTCGGACATTCTTTTTCTTCAAGTTCTTTAAATGTCATCACCTATTAAGTGATCTCCAACATATCTAAAGAAAACAAGAACTTAAAGAACACATTAATTGCCAAAAAAGAAAGCTGTGTTTCTTTGGTGAGCAAATTACACAATTAGAATTTCTCAGTTAGTCACCCATCTTTATATTCATTGATTTATAATATTAATATAATGATAATTAATTTTGTAACATACAAAAAAAAATTAATATGCAAGTAAAACATTATATTATTATGATTGTAATATGTTTCATTAGTTTAAATGTGACAATTAATTAGTATTGGGCTTATATATTTTGTCTGGTTATAGTCATTATTATAATTATACATATATAAATATATATTATAACAACTTTTACTTTAAAATCTTAAAATAATAGTATTATAGTTCTTTACTTTTATACAGTATTTAATTTTATTTATATTGTCCAATGTAGTACTTTAACTTACACTAGTTTCAACAATCAGATATCTCACTTAAGAGAACTTACTAAATCATTTATATGAACTTATTCATCGATCTCAATACCAAGCTTAAACGATCTATGAGTGTGGTCACTTTAAGTAATGAATGTGATAATAATGCAACCATAAGATATATCTTTAATCTATATTTAATCAAACGACCTATAAAGAAGATGGTTCTGCTTTTTGCTTTGAGTATATTTTATCTATCTTCAAATGACATGTTTTAATGGAAATAATGGTCCGTTAAGATGATCAAACAGTTTTATGACGAATAGTCCCATCACAATTTGAAAATATAATTTCATTTTTATCTTTATAAGATTTATAACATCTTGTAATAAATTTTATAGCATCAATTTTTATGATAAAATATCGGTTTTGTTATTATAATTTTATGACATGATATTTCATCACGAATTTAACGTAATGATTTTGTAAATATATGTGACGGCTAAAGATTCGTGATGAATTTATTTCATCACATAAAATTACTTTTTAAAATAATTTACGAGAATTTTATCTCTTATATAAATAGAGTCCCTAAATTTTATTTAAAGTAATTCTTAAATTTTATCCTATTTAAAAGTAAACGTGTTAATTTTGTCCTAATTATAAATTGTACCAGTTTATAAGTAGATTTATGAACTTTAATTGCTTTCCAATTAACTCTTAACAAACAATATCCTTTTCAAAGAGTTCTTTTTTTTATTAAATTATTTTACTCAATTATTTTAAATATATCATTCATTAGTCTCTTTCTATATTGTTACAATGAATTTCTATATATGATAAAATACAATAAAAATATGAATGTAGAAAATAACAAAAAAGTATATATTTAGTATTTTTAACTACAAATGTTATTATTATGTTTTTAATTCTTCAAAAAATTATCTATAAAAACAAAACTAAAAATTGAATAAGATTTAAAATAAATATATGCACCAATCTTTTTTTTTTAATTAAAGAAAAGATTAATATTTCTTCTTAGTTATGCCTTTAAATAAAATTCTCCCTTTTATAAAAGATGTGGATGGAAGAAAGAGTGACAAGGAAGGATTTAGAAAAGAGTTTTGGTTTGTTTAATGAACACAAGAAGGAGTGGCAATATTATCTTTGAATTTTATATGGCATGAGGTGGTGATGTCTTTGTTAAGTCTCTTTCGATTATAGACAAAGTAGGTGGTAATGTGACAAACTCAGCATCTTACTTTGAATGATTAGTGTGCAATAATAGCACAAGGTGCCAATTTCTTTGAGATAGAGTTCATGTTTCTTTTCTGCCACGTCAACATGTATTAGATTAGTTTAATCATGATTAATAATTAAATGGAGCTAAAACGATATGATTAAGGATGTCCCTCCAATGAAGATGGATAATCTATTAAAAAGACTATTGTAGAAGCACTTTAATCGTACAAAAATAAACTAAAATGAAAAGAGAAAAGGACGAAAACAGGAATGAGCATTTTAATTTGACACCATGATGGATATATAAACATTACACGACGAATTAAAAAGGGAAAACTTCATTATCTCTATAATTAATTTAGTTTCCTTTTGTGTCTCGAAAACTATATACGTTTGCCTTTACTTTACTCATGGTTTATTATGTGCATGATAATGGATTTAAAAGAGGTTAAGAAAAGCAAAATAAAAAGGTTTGTTGGAGATGTGATGGGAAATTAAGGGTTAGTGTATGGAAAATTAGGGTTGAAAGTGATGGTAATGAATATGAGTGGTCCTTCTTCGTGAAGGGTCATGTCCCAAAAGACTTTTATGCAATGCCGGATGATTTGGTGCCAAAAGTTACGTTTGAAAATGAAATTTAGGTTTTGCTAAGATGAAGATCATGATCATGATCATCAATTCAAACAGTTAGACGATTTTATTGAAAATAATTATTAAGAGTATGAAAAAGTCTCAATTGTATTTAAAGTTATTCATTGTAGGGTTTTATTTTTTTTTTCTTTTTGTTTGCTTAATTGATATTAACTAATGTTTAAAAGGTATTGGTCTGGAATAATTAATTGTGGAACAGTTCCTCTTTTGAAAAAAAAAAATAGCCAGCTTTTTCTTTTGCAAGAAAGATGATTTTAGGTTTAAATATAATTAATAAATATCTCGTGCATTAATTGTTTGAAAACTTTATATGTGTGTGGGGTGGGTATGCGTACTTTGTTTTAAGAATTCAAATTTAAGACTTTTAAAAAGAGAGTTAAGAATAAAATTTGTTGCTCTTTAAAATACTAATGTCACTCTCGAGATAATATACTCTAATTTAATGTGTAGCAGCAAATTAATTGACATATTGATAAAAACAATATAAATTAGAAATTTAGAAATAATTATTTTATGATTATATAGGTTTGGAGAGAGAAAAAAAAATACAAAACTAAATGTTTTGAAAGTATATGAGTAAATACCTCATCTTCAATGAGGAGTAAAATATGGATTTCAATGCGAAAAATCGTTGGATAGTTCAGAGCGCGTGAAACACCATTAATTGTACATAATTAAGAATTTATTTAATTATAAAATACAAGGATAATTTTGTAACATGGTGAAATTTATAAATGATAAACACATCTACGTATACTTGAGATTATGCAAGTGCACTCCTTAATTTTGTTAAAATTATTATTAAATATTTGAAAAAAAAATATTATGTTTTCCTAATCTTATATATTTAAATACATTAGCCACAATTCTATGATAGATTTGTGTGTAATTTTTTCTTTCCTAAAGTATATGAGAAAAACAAATTTAGAAGAATACTTATGTTTATAATTTTTCCCATGTAACTTTGAATCTCTAAGGAAACCTTATAACTATCATCCTAGAATTACATTCAATCAAGCTAAATCACCAATATTACAAATCACATATTTTATGACATAAATTTCAACCAAAAACAAACAAAACTACTTAAAAAAAATCCAAATAATCACACAGGAGACTTTCCACTATGCTATAAGAGTTAAATTACCGAGACATATCTCATCAATATGAATACATGTAATTTTTATTTTTATGAATAAACATAAAAGGTATAAGAAAGAATAATTATAACATGTGAAAGAAAAAAATAAAAATATTTTGTTTTGATAAATATTACAGTATATAAAGATAAAGCAAAACTGAATTGATTGACATAGAAAAGGAGTTGACCTAATGTCTCCAAACCCTAGATCCCTCTATCTTGTTTTTCTAATATTAGGATGCATAGAGTTACACGTTTAGGTTAGAAAATAGGAAAACAAAAACTGTCATTTCTTTTCTCTTTAAATTATTTAGTGATATAAGATTAATTATTAGGCTAGCACTATATGTCTATAGAAGCTTGATTGATGCATATGCTAAGTGCGAAATAGGTAGAGTATGATTGTTATAACAAGTGCCTAGTGCTACCATTAGCATTCCAATACTATGGTGTTGAATATTAGAGGAAAATAATCCATTTCTTTACTTTAAATTTCTTCATACAATATGAAATCATTATGTAATAATAAAATGAGGAAATAAAATGACAACCAAACACTTTAGGTAAACTTATTCTTAACTTAATTTAAGGGTTCTTAATCCAATATTTCACAAAATGAAAAAAATAATGTAAACAATACTGCCATTAATGTTTAAATAACATGGGGGCATCAATCTACTTTTACTAATGTAAATTAGTCATTATAATATAAAACTATCTTTTACGAATAAGGTACCCATATTTTAACTTCTTCTTTTTTTTTCTTCAAATGGGTCTATATTAACTACCAGTGACAAATTGGAAGAATCGGATAAAAGAAATATATTAATCTATTTTAATGTATTGACAAAATAATTAAAATAATAGATTGATAAAATATCAATTACATTCATCTATTAATATTTTTTTTATGGGTGGGTATCCAAATCATCCTTAAAATAAAGTTTTAAATCTAGTTTTAAAAAATTATAAAAAATTGAAACAATTTAAAAATATTTTTTAAACAATTTAAAATTTTTTAACTTCTTCCAGAGCTAAATACAAGAAAAAAAATTAATTATGAACAAATTGGTTGAATTAATTTTAATTTATAATTATTGATAGAAAAAATTGCTACATTTTGATAAATAAGGAATGAAGCATTAATCATCCGCACAATTAATGGAATAAATTAATTTGATTTTTTTTATGTTTTTGTAATCGATGAATTTATTATAAATTGAGATGGTGATGATTTGGATCATCTAAGTCAATCATAGACTATATATATTAATCTTTTTATTTTTTTCGATTTTCTCAAATAGTATATTGAATTTCAAGAAACGTAAATCTCAATTTCATTTAATAAAATAGTTTACATTTAATTATTTCATCTCCTTTTTTAATATTTGTTTATTATTTATCTTTTTTACATAAGAATATTTAACACTTAATTTTAAATATTCTAACTTTTTGGTAATTTGTTTTGAGATTTATGCAATGTTTTTTCTTGATATTTGGTATTAAAGAAAAGAAAATGTATGTCTATTTTACATTGAATTGTTTCATAATATCACAATTTTTGTATGATTTTAATTTTTTTCTGGAAAAAAATGTTTAATTAATAATTAGAATAAGGGTTAAATATGTTTTTGGTCATCTAAGTTTCAGTGAACTTTGGAATCAGTCCATCTTAGAAACTTTTTACCAAATTAGTTCTTTATCTTTATAAATACGTGAATTTAGTCATTCTTACCAAATTTTGTTAAGTTTATTTTACATTTTAAATGCATTTTATGATAATATTTTAGTTAACATTGAAGCGAAAATGTGTCAAACGATGTAAACAATTTAAATACTATCATGAAATGTGCTTTAAACGTCAGATAAACTTAACACAATCTGGTTAAAAAGACTAAATTCACGTATCTTTAAAGATGAAGAGCTAAATTGGTCAAAAGTTTTGAAGAGGAACTAATTCCAAATTTTACCGAAACTTGAGGGACCAAAAACATATTTAACCCTTAGAGTAATAAAGGGACACATATAAGGCACAAGTATGGATATAGTAATGGAAATGATAAAAGAAAAATTGTATTCTTGTTGGATATAAAAATGGAAATAAGGATGGAAGGTGAACTTGGGCAATGTTTCTTTGTATGAATGACATTGTTTGTGTGTATTTGCACAGATAGATTTGTGAGTGTTCTTTTGAGCGGATATGCATTAATTTACAGGAGCGAATTTGCGGGATCCCTTCCATATTCCATCTTCGATTATATGCCTGAATTTGACTGTATTATAAGTAAGTTTACCAAATTAACCCTGCAGTTGGGTTATTTATTGCCAATATACACTATGTGTGTGGATGAAGTGAACCAATGGTGTGGTGATGTTATTTAATGGCATTTTACACTAGTGTGAGTGAATGAACCGGTGTTGGTGTGTGGTGTGGGTGTGTGAGTGCAAGAAGATGGGTTGGGTTGTGAGGGGTTGCACATTGGTTACATAATTGGTGCAGTGATGTGTGTGTGACACCGGTTATGTAACCGATGCTGGTGCAATGAGAAGAGTGACATCGATTACGTAATCGGTGTTGTGTGTGATGATTTTTTTAACTTATTTTTAAATTTTATATAATTTTTTATCTTTTTTTAAATTTTTATTATTTATTTTTAATTATTTTTATAACATCAAATTACAAAATCATTCTCTTTTTTCATCAAGGGTATTTGGGTAACTTTCAAATCCTATCTATTTTCATAATTTATTTTATCTATCACATCAATCAAATTTCTCACTAACTTTCATAAAAATCTCCAAATCTACTCACTTTAACCTCTAAATTCACTCAAAAAAAAAAAAAAAAACAAATATTCATCCACTCAAATCTATACAAATTCATCTTTATACCCTCCCTCAAATTCATCCACACAAAGGAACACAACCTTGGTGTGTATCTATCATGTTTAACCTTCCTATTATGTTGTCACGATCTTCCAAGAAGCATATGGCTAGTTTCCACCGGACCACATCACATGCAATTTCATCTTTGTATGTGTTTATAGAGAAAATTATAAGACATTGTTTATTTACTGAGATGTCTTCTCTTCACTCAGCCATTGCAACCTTATATGGTTGAGTACAAGTTATGGTGATTAAGTTAGGCTAATCTACCATACTATCACTTGTCACATTTGTGTAACTACCACCATAAATATTATAATTAAATATAGTTTGTTGTTAATTAGACTCCTTTTGTTGTGAAAAATATTTTTTCTTTGGTTGTTCTTAAAAAGTTTTTGAATTCTTGAAAAATATCTAACTATAAACAAGTAGACATCATTAAGGACTCCACACTCATTATCACTTAATGATTGTGAAATAAAAGGAGAACAACAAATAGACGAAGAAGACATTGGTACAAATAAAATCAATTTTCATGTTACAGAGGTCAAATCAACCAAATAACAACTGAATCATAATGTTTGGATTACTATACTCTTAAAATAGAAACAATTACACATTTTTTATCATATATATCTTTTGATTTAATAATAAACACTTAATCTAACAATTAGTATCGGAACGAAGGTAATGTATTAGACTTCTAATAAAACAATTCCTTTATAAAAGAGAAATTAAAATCTTAGAGTAAAAAATATTATGATGAGTGTATCTCAATGACCCTAATAGTAGTAAAATACTGATGAACCCTAAAAACATATATAGGTAAGAATAATGATGACCATACAACTTTTGTTCTAGAACCTAGTGCAACAATAAGATATTTTTAACACCAATTGCAAAGCTTAGTCTTCTCTTGGATCAAATAATATCATGAAATTTTAACAGGATTTTGACTAAGCAAAACCAAAATTAATGATTTTATTTTTAAAGTTGTTTAAGCCCCTTATTGGATCAAATAATATCATGAAACTTTAACAGGATTTTGACTAAGCAAAACCAAAATTAATGACTTTTTTTTTAAGTTGTTTGACCCCCCTTATTGGGAAGAACGATAATAAGGTATTTTCAGCCCCACTTAGTGGTATTGTGATTCAAATGTCTTCATTATAATTCTTTTAGGAAAAGAACTTTCAGATGGTATTCTTCTTATACTTAAAATTTGCATTTCAACGAAATCAATTACTTTAAATTTTAAAATAATTTAAATAAACTCATTTTATGACTAAGTCAATGTAAATGTTATGTATTGCCAAATAAAAGATAATAACCAGCCACAGATCATGTTGTGAGTGATATTTTACAAAAATCCCACAAACATTAAAGTTCACAAGTAAACAGAATGAAAAATCATGAAAACCTAAATTTATAAAATTGTATTTCTGGGACCAGTTAACCGACTCACCACCAACCTTAATATACAAAATTAGTTTTTCCTTTTCTTTTCATTCTCACATACTCAGAAGATATAATAACATGGAATCGTCCATGTGTCCACAACCTTTTCCTATCATTGTTGATATTTTTTCAAGAATTGATCGCTATTAACTCCGTGGCGGTCATTGTCGGCAGTTTTCTCTCTCACTTCGTCTTTCTTTTCATTAATTGCAACGAATATAAACCTTTCTTGTCCTTCTATTCATATCACATTCAAAACCCATCTCTCATTACTTAAGACGAGGACCTTTCTTATTGGCTAATTAATTAATGCCCAATGCTTATCATTGCCAGAACTACAACAGCGTAATAATTCCCATACACAACACTGCAAATTCAGAATAACTCAAAACGATTACAATGAAATTGGAGCATTATCATATGTTTTCTTAATAAAAAAAATGTTGGAATATGGTACGACAAAATTTCCGTTAGTGTTCCTTTGAGAAAGCATTGCAAATTGACGGAAAAAAGTGGTACCATCAACTTTCCTAAAGTTGTTCGTTCCAATGGAATTTCAGGAAAAATTTTAATTTTGGTTTGTTGTTTAACAGTGTGCAGAATAAGGGTATGCATGAATGTATGTGAGTGTCACAGTGTGGCAGCCAGCACCTTGATCTCAATAGATTTGACAATGATTTGACGTTGATTGGGCACCAATAATTTCCAGCAGTTTTTTTCCTTTCTGAATTCACAATGTGTGAAACCATCGCCTAAGAAGACTGCAATATCGTGTATTTTATTGGGTGGGTCCATAGAATGCATTATTTTTCAAACTAGTTGCATGACACGTGATTGACTCATCACAACATCATGGTTGTAACTTTTGGGGTCCTAAGAGTGCCACCTCTTATGATTCACCAGTTGACACAGTCCTTAATTAAACCTCTGCACAGAACTTATTTTGGTTACATGTGAAATCTACACTCTGCACTCACTGTGTTGCCTAACAAAGATAGGATTTCCATGGATTACGATGGTTGAAAGTTGAAACTCAGATCCTGCTTCTAACTTCTAAGAGGGTCTTGGCCATATTTTCTTGCAGATTTTTCAACCTAAAGATTTGTGTGTACCTTCTAAAAGGGGCAAGTACAGTTCCTAGATTGAAGCAAGCTTATGAGCTTGTCTATTACTGTCAACATGAGTGTGTCAACTCTCAACACTCAACCGTTTCAATTAATCATTGCATAGCAACTGAAAAAGAAAGCTTCTTCAATGTGTGACAAGGGAGCAGTAGAATTAATTGTATATGGCAGACATCAAAAGATCTCGAGTAGAATGAAAAGCAAATGCTTTCTTGTGTTTAAAAACTCACTGAAAAGCTGAAATTCACTGATATCTTAGAAGTTGGAACCAAACAATATTGTTCAAATTTTTCAAGGACATAGAATTGCTGAAATTTTCATGCCATATAGTGTTTGACAGATGTACTGATATCTTGTTTTCTATCTGGGTTCCAAAAATAAAGCAAATAAACACCAGAACATTATTTGTTTATTCATAAAACGAATTGGAGTCGTTTTAACTATGTTGTCATTCAATCTTGTTCAGTCTGGAAATCCTATCATTATCTACTATAACTTAAGTACTGAAATTGATGTCTGACTTGTAAAAAGACATTTTTAAATGCAAGTTCATCTCTAACACGAAACATGTCTGTCACCTATTGATTTGAAAGTCTATAGTAGGCAAAGCTTGTCTACAAGTCTCTCTTCAAGTGTTTCATCATTTTGTCCATAGCTACTTTGCCCACCAAAACTCAATAATAGATAACCCTACCACGTACAAGCTGGTGGCTATGGCCCTTTTGTGCTGCAATCACAGTGCTTCCAGGAGGCACGTTGTTCCTGTCCCAGGTTGCTGGGTATAAAGCAACATCTAAAGTAACGTTAACCATTATTACAAACTCCAATCTATCACCTCCTTAAAGGGAAAAGTCACTGACATTTCCAAACACATTATTCTATCCAGTTACAAGTGACAATCCGAAGTTAACTATGTGAAATCATGAAACATGACCAAATGCCAAAAAATTGGAGTACTTACGGACCAAAGAAAAAACACATGAGGGATATACAGTGATAAAAATGGCATTTGCACCTTTCCCAAATTTCACTAAAATAAAAACTTTAAAGCCTGGCTCCACACAGTTTAGCAAAAACTTGCTCCGGGCATACCTAGGGTCTTGCATCAAAAAAGACTCCAGTCAAGAACCCTGAAGCTTGTAACAGCCAGTTTAAAGACCTCATCCATGGGCGTACATCCAACTTGAGCAGCTGGAACGGCTACACCAGCACCAACTGTGACTGCGCTTTCGCTCAAAGGGCTGAAGACAAAGAATAGAATCAAAATGCATGTCTAGCACATGATGTAGAGCTTTCACTACAGCAGATGATATTTCATTTTATTTTTTATTTGATCTCAAATTTGCTTAACTCTAGCATGTCAAAATACGATCGATTTGATGTTAACATATTGACCAGAAAGGATAATTTTCTACCTAAAGGAAAGGTAAACTGCGCTCATAATACTGTGTATATACCAGAATAATACTTTGAATTTTTTTTATTGACACAAACCTTCTGATTTCTTACTAATGGATTAGAGAGGTCAAAATACTGCAAAAAGGGGACGTGTATTGGGTGTAATTTCTACAGGGGGTGAGCGTATTTAGTCCAAAAAAAGTTTGAACCAAACCTGAACATCCACCTAAACTCAATAGAACTCACCCAATCAAGCATAACTTGAATTGCAGGACAAGTTTGGGAGAGCTTATTGTCATGAAAAAAGATATTCTAGAACTTACTTTATAACAATTGGCTCGTATGCAGTGATAAGAACATCGGTATCAACTTCTTTAAGACGCAAATTTGCCAAATAAACCTGAAAAAATTAAATAATTTTGGAATGAATCAAAGATCAGTCGATGTAGGAACAGTGTCAAATTAGCATTAGCAAATGTTGAAGTAATGCTGAACCTACTTTCACAATATTTTGTGCTTCCCTTCCTTGCCGACCTTTGGATATTGCCTGCAAACAATTCCATATGATTGTAAGTGATTGAAAACATGCGCAGTGGTGCAAAACTCTTGAAAAAACTCAAATGCACACAATATATAAAGAACAACCTTGAAAAACGGCAATATGAAAAAGGCATCAATTTTCTCTTGCAATAAAAAAGAAAAGCGACTAATACAGGAACAGAAAGATGAGAACAGACTTTAAAATCCGAAATGCAATCAGCCTATGAGTATCATACTTAGCTATTACAAATAACCCACTATTAACCCACTACAAATAACTTCAAGTAACACATTTATTTTCAGCTTGTACAGCTCCAACATGAATATCTGATTAAAAAAATCTTCAAAAACCAAAAATTACACCAATAAGGGAAATAATTTTGTCCTATTATGTGAAGTTAGCCAGTTTCCACTGTCTTGAAGTTACAGAAATCCAGAGTATTTCTGTTGTTCGCAAGTCAAGACTGAGAAATAAGGATCATTTATGGCACTAAATTGTAGCCTTCAAATTCTTTTTACTGAAATAATAATATAAATAAATGGTGCAGTTGGGGAAACCCAACATTATTTCACACAACAGATTTCTAGGTCTTCATCTTTATTTAGCTAGCATATATGCAGATCAGGTGTTTGGGCTATGCAGCTTTATAACCATGGAGAGGCACGTGACATGTCTGATTCAAGATGGTTATTGAGTAAATTGAACATATCATAGATGGAACTCAATGTTGCATTTGATAATGTCAGATTGAAAATAGACATGTACATAGGCAAATATAGATCAAACCAAATGTCAATCATTTTTCTCAGATAAGTGCTTGAGTTCTCAGATAATCAGCAATTTGCAGACAATAAGAAGATCTACGGAAGTGATAGACCATACTAAAAAAAAACATGCTTCAACTATAAGCAAGTCCTCCTAGAACCACTACACCAGAAAAATTCATATGCAAACTTAGACTGACACTGATGAATAGGCACCTAAATATGCTCCAAATTAGGGCAAAATCTTAAGGGTAGAGATCGATTTAATAGTATTCAGGTATGGGTGGTCACAAAGATGAATAATCTAATTAACAAATACAATTAACACTGAGCAGTAAGCAAACAGGCTACAATACAAATACACAAGTAATCTATGTGATAAAGATATCATCAAATAATATCAAGTTCAAGAGTATAAACAATATATAATAGATAAGCAGGAAGTTAAGTTGATCTAATTTTGGACTCCTAACACTGTCTTTTCATACCCTCAATCCGTGAACAACGAATATAGAAAATAACAAGGCACGCAAGTAGATGGTGAAATCTAATTAGCAATCCAGATAAGTTATAAGAAACAGTGTAAGAAAATCAGTACCAAGGTGACGCATTTAGATGATCAGGAAATGATGTACAAACATAAATTAAGGCCAAAACAAAAGTAGAAACATTACCATCTGACCCACTGCAGTTGTTACAACTGCAGGAGTATTGTAGTACGTCACACCAGGTGCTTCCAGAACTCCTGACTGCTCAATAACCTGATCAATTTAAAGGGGAGAGATGATCATGACGCAATACCTTAGATAATCATGAAACACAATTAAATTTTGCAACAAATAAGACATTAAATGGATAGCTTTAAAAGAAAGCTATCTTCTCTTACAGAAATTACTTTTCCTGTTAATGTGTGTTGGGTTGGGAGATAATACATGCTCTTTCACACAGTAATTGAAGTAGTGTAATGCTTTGATAAATCGAATCACTTTGGAATTTAAAGGAAGAAATATCACAAGCGATCTTATAGTTAGCTGAAAGGGAGAACTGAGTCTTCCAATTATCAATGACAGGCAAACCTCCTAAACTACATCGAACACACTCACACAAAGTTAAAGATCATATTAAACAACTACCGTGGGCCAACAAACAAACTTTGAAAAGAAAACTTCGATAGATTAAATAGCATAGAAATTATAGCACCCTTTATGAAACTAAATCAACCAAGCACCGAAAGCATATTTTTTTCACTGGAAATGATACTGTAAGGTAAAAAAGCAAAATAATCAAATATTCAGAAAGCACACCTACTGTTGGTATCACTAATTCAATCCACAAATCTTCTTTGTCAACACATAGGATAGGATGAACTTCATAAAATTCAATTTCCATATACCAATTACAGTGCAACACTTCAAGAATCTGATAATATGACGAAATCATAATGAAATGACGACATACCAGAGTTCCTTCAGCATCCTCTTCACTAGCAAGGTCGTGAAGAAACCAAACAGCACTCTCGTTATCAGCAACGTCAGACTTGAATTCTAAAAGCTCAATGATCAAGCTTTCGTCTCGGTTCGGGTCGGCGAACACCTCCTATACAGCAGCATCAATACCCCAAAATCAAGTCAACAAAAGGATTAAGCAAAACATGGAATACAATCTAAATGAAAAAGCATGACAAGACCTGATGATCAGGGACTTCACGAATGTCGCTGACATCCTACAAGAAATAGCCAAAACCTTAATTTCAGCAAAATTAAAGCCACAACACAGTGTCTTCGAATGGTTTATACAGGAGAAAAAAATAATAAGGCAAATGCAAAACAAAACAAAAATGAATGACCTGGAACCTGTTGGGGAACGTGCAAGATATTTTGCCACCAAACAAAGGGTGCTGGTAAGTAATATCTGGTGGCATTTTTGCACCGATCAAAAGAACAGGGACAGCAACTCCACCACAACACTAGTTTACATCAAAAGCGGGAAATTACAACCCGTTCAAGTAATTCACGTGAACCAAGTTAACAGAACCCAATAAACCCCGCATGAATGAGCAAAGCTAAATACAGTAGTGGCTACAAAAAAAAGGACACAGTTGACATAGAAAAAAAAAAAAAAAGAAAGGAGTAAGAATACCTGGGAGGAATCAAACTACGTGAGAAGAAGCAGCAGCAGAAGCAGAAGCTCTAGTTTGTTCTTCTGACACTGCTACCTAGTGTAGGTTTATGCAGTGCGGCCCATTTTGGCCCACCCTCTAAACGGGCTGAACCGGCCCACCTGAACTGAAGCTGTAAGCATTGAACCCGTTTCGGTCCACCAAGGTTTGGTGGGTTGTTAACCCAGATAAACCCGCTCTGGGTCAAGGAATCAACACAATAACCTACCAAGAGAAAGTCGGGCCGAGGCCGTCACAGGTCGAAGCCGTTGCGTCTTTGGCGCCGGCATGAGGCAGTGTGTTGTGGCTTGACGAGTGAGTTAGTGTTGTTGAGAGAATGTGAGAGTGGCTTGACGAGTGAGTTAGTGTTGTTGAGAGAATGTGAGAGTTAGATCAGCGTGTTTTGGAGAGAGACCTGTGTGGAGTGAGAGAGCGAGACACAGAGGGGTGGACGAGCGTGTATTGGGTTTGGCTGCCTCGGACTGAGCTCGGTTTTGTGGACCTGATAGGAATGGGTTACTGCTGGCCTTTTCTTCCTGCACCCCCATTGTTTCTTTCTGCACCCCTAAAATCATATATTCCCACCACTGAACATCAGCCACTCACATCATCACTCTCGCAAAGAGCCGAAAAAATCACAATGCTGGAAACCATAGATGACAAGAGAGAAACGAGAAGGAGGAAAAAGGGTTCTAGTGCGGGAGAAGAAAATCGAAGAGGAAGGACAGGTGGTTGCGGCGGCGGTGTTGCCGGTGCTATGGAGAAAACATGGAGGACTTGCGGCAGGCACGGGCATTAGTGCTGGAACACCTTGATGAGGTTACTCCTCCTGTTGCTACCGAATCTGGGAGAGAGTGAAGCCCTCGTGACTCTTTCTGGCTTCTTCCCAACACATATAGCACGAATCTAATTTATCTTCCCAACACATATAGCACGAATGTAATTTATGGCACGCGAACTAATGGTCTAAATGTAACTACTATTTTGACCCGTAAATCTAGATGAGATTATTTTTAAGACTATTTGATTTTATTTTTACAGAAATTAAAAATAAATCAAAAAATTAAAAATAGATATTACATCTTAAATAATAATTATAATAAATATGATTTAAAACAAGAAAAATTATCTTAATAATGTTCACCTCAATTGAACAAATTCGAACATTAACCAATAATAATAATAATTATTAATATTATTATTATTATTATTATTATTATTTTGTTTGATATATGAAGGTTCAATTTTTAAAATATTTATGCACGTACGAATTCTATATACTATTCTATTTTGAATTTTATTATGAAGAAGTTCATTTTCACATACATATGTAGAACACACACAACCTTACTACATTTAAAATGGGATTCAAAAAAAATTAAAAGAATAAACTCTCTATACTATTCTGTTTTGAATTTTATTATGGAGAAGTTCATTCTCATGCATACGAGAACTCATATAACTTTATTACATTTAACATGGGATTCAAAAGAACAAAAGAATACATTATTTACAAAGAATATAACATTAACGTGTATACCTCTTATTAATGATTTTAAAACACTTCTTTATAAAGCACGTCTGTAGTTGTTATGGTTACATTTTCATCTTCTTCCAAAATTAGTATTTTCAACCCTTTGTTTGTTTCCACTCTATAAAACACGGTATATAGTTGGTCATTTATGAATACGGGACAAGGAAGATAAAGTCCAACTGTAGAGAGAGTTTGTCCTTGACTTTTCTTTATTGTCATTACAAAGCATAAATATATTGAAAATTGTCTCCTTTGAAACTTGAAAGGCATGCTTGAATCAAACGGAGTCAAGTTCATTCTTAGTATGAATATTTTATCACCAACATTTTTTTCTATTATTATTGTAGTAGAAATAACATTATTTTCAAAATCATTAACCTCCAACCTTATACCATTACAAAGACCGTTTGTTTGATCGATGTTTTCTAAAAGCATTATAAGTACACAAACTTTCAATTTAATCCAATCATTGGGAATCTTTGAGCACTTAATATCATTACGAAACATTAGAGTAAACCACTCAACCTAAATTTCTTAATCTTCATTAGACTAACAAGGAGTGTGTGAACTTAAATAAGTTTGTTTTTCACTAGGTGTCAAAGATAAAATGAAGTCATTTACCTACTCAATAGACTCAAGTATATGAAAAAGTATAGCATTATCATCAAATAAACCAGGATTCATGATATTTTGCAAAGACCACGACAAAACAAAGTTCACCAAAAAAAATAAAGGTGATTTATATTCTTCAATTAAAAGATCTGGTGGTATAGAAATGTTGTCTTCACCATTTTCATTCAAATCCATATGTCCATCTCCAATATGTAGAATCCAATAAACAAATTATTTTATAGTTGTTGCACTCTCATTTGAATGAATTTGTTGTCTTTAATATCATGTTATGTGAAGACTTTAGAATTGTGCACGGTTACCACAAATAAGAGTAGTTTATTAATGACTTCACAACATTATATCTTGATCCTTTTTTACTACTGTCAAAACTTGTCTGAAATCACCTCCCAACATTATTATGAATAAAAATGATAAGTGGTCTCTAAATTGGTTTCTAAAATTTAACTACCAGGATTTTAGCTACCAAAGAAAATTGGTCACTAAACATTAGCTACCAAGATTTTTGCTACCAAAGGAATTGCTTTCAAAATTAGTCTCTAACTAATTAGTGACCAATTATAATTTTTTATTCATAATACTGACTATTTTAGTAACTAATACTTTTTTATTTTGTAAATTGGTCATTATAGTGACTAAAAATTTTTTATCACTAGAATTGGTTGTTAATAAGACATTTCCTTGTAATGTATATCATAACATCTAGTCTTCTGCATCTCCAATTCGTGCATTGAGTCATTCTAGTTTTGTGATTTTATTTGTTTTCAGCTTACAACATATGAAAATTTCTCAAAAGTTTAGTGAACACGTATATACTTGCACCAGTGGATTCTTCTTTTTTTATGGAAGAAAACAAACCCTCTCATTCTTACTCCTTTCTCATAGGATTGAAGTGGTTGATAACTTTCATCATCACAAATGACAAATAAGATACTCCAAGCTAAAATAGATTACTCATAATTTTCATTGCATTAGTTTTAAAATGTTAAAATGTGCAACATCATACATTTTTCTTTAACTATTATTGCAAAGATTGTTTAACTCATTGAGTTAAGATGACTCACTGAATTTGTAGTGTAAGCTTTTATAAAAAAAATTCAATCACTTTTCTTACAGACACTCAATTATTATCAATCATAAACCCTCAAATTTTCACTCAATTGAAAACTATATATATTTCATAACACATGTATAAATTATATTTTCATCATTTTAGATTCAAATTAATAAAACTAAAACTTCTATACTTTTAAAGGTGCATCTAAGGTTAACCAACTCATCCAATAAAACTAAATATTATTGGATATATATATATATATATATATATATATATATATATATATATATATATATAT
>Ga0214543_1005944_pt1 | contig 22087 bp, 6 predicted proteins | sample CNSS2metaG_FD_160094 | JGI IMG/M metagenome (GOLD analysis project Ga0214543, IMG submission 160094) | Root nodule microbial communities from cowpea collected in UCLA plant growth center, Los Angeles, California, USA - CNSS2 | ecosystem: Host-associated > Plants > Roots > Nodule | place: USA... | reverse complement strand
GGGATGGGGATGGGTCAAAAGTTGTATACCCGTTGGGTTTGGGGATGGGGATGGAGATGAATTTTTATTATGGGGATGGGGATGGGATCATGATACCCGTACCCGCCCCGCCCCGTTGCCATCCCTAGTGTTATGGTTGGAATTAATTGAATGATTTTGATAACTGTGTGATAAATTCTGATTTTCTGCCCAAGTATAGAAATTGCATGAATTGATCTTGGTTCAAGTTAGCTTACCCTTCTTGTTGTTGTGTGTTCTGCGTGTCTTCCACTTTTTGCGATGATCGTCCTTATTGAATGGCATGAGCAGATATAGGTGCAAGTGAGGATACACCACTCCTGGACAGGAGATGAGTGGTTCCAGGACGTTCCCAGTAGTAGTTGTCATCTGCTTTTCTCATAAATACTAGGGTGTTTTGCATCTCGTTTGTATAGCATAGGCCGAATGTAAGGACAATATATGTATAGTTATTTTGAGGATAATTGTATTGTACTTTATATATTGGTCTGTTCCTATCAACCACTCTTGAATTATTAAAAATTTAATGTTTTGTTTAATAGTATAACAACTATGAAAATGGGATGTTACAACAAACAACCACAAATTAGACACTAAAACAAAATATACAATTTTTTATGAAGCCAGGAAAAAAAATGTTGGTAAAATAGAATGTATGAAGAATTTTACTATAATGAATTTTAGAATTTTAATTAGTGATGGAAATATCTATCGGTAATGGATCAAACGGTAAAATTTATCAATAAAATCTTTTGGAAAATTAGAATATTTATTATTGATGAATATTTTCAATGATAAATTTTGTCGGTAGAATGAACGTTAAAATTTTTATTTTAGATTTTAACTGTGTCGTGGTAAAATGTGTCAGTAGTAATTTTTTTTTAACTTGTTAGTAAATCCGTTAATAATGGATCTTTGTGGACAAACCTTTGTATGTGAAATGTTCTTATAATTAATGATTGGGTATGATATGTGAAATGTTAAAAGAACAAGTAGTTTGTAGTTTGTATGGACTAATATTTAAATTTTATAAGTAGAATGATATAAATTTATACTAACTTATACCGTTTTTCATGTTTGTTGTGATTTATCCACTTACAATGACTATATGTGATACATAAGCAAAAATAATAGTCCAATAAGTATGTACTTTTTATATTGTATATATCCTTCTTTTCTTGAACCAATTGTTCATGTCTGTTAGAAAGTTTGTTGCTTCTTACGTCGTGCTCGAGTTGTACATGCTTTTCCATTTAAAAGGATTCACAAAGTACGAAAACTTTTATATATTATGATAAATTTATCTTCATATATCAAAGAGAACTATATTTGATGTTGTTTAATACATGTCAAATTTTAATTAGTAGTGTAAATATGCTAAACTGAAATGTTTTATAAAAGGACACACGTATGTTTAACATATATTTCCTTTAGGATATATATAATAGGTTGAAGTATTTCAAGTTATATATTTCATTCAAATATAAGATAATTTAATAATATAAAAATTTACTCATATAATAAAAGAAAAATTTAAAGTATACAATAGGATTGGGTGTACACATAACAAATATAAATTTTTATTGTTTTTCTCTTATCAACAGTATAGATATGTTTAGATTAGATGAATTAAGCTATATTTTAAATTTATTTGTGGTATCTAAGCCATTGACTATAGTAATCAATATCACTCGCACCTAACCACTAAAATAAATTTATGTCAACAACTAGTTGTCCGTTTACGTGGCCAATGTTACAATTATGCTTGTTAAGTTTGTTGGATGAATCTCAGTTTTTGTAATTTGGTAACATATAATCTCAGTTAAATATAATTTTTTTGGGTTGCGTAATAAGTTAGTAACGAAAAGAATATTACTTTAAACACTAATTTTGGAGTCACTAACTTTTAGCAATAGATTTTCAAACTTTATACTTATATTCATCCATCACCTGTTTTAATTTTTCCAGGAATCACCTTGCAAATAATGGAAACAAAATGGAAAATATTTCAACAATTATATTGATATAGAAGTTAAGGCAATGATGATGTTTCACTAACTGGACTCAATCACCAAACAAGTACAGGGACACAACAAACCAAGCACAGTTGCTATAAACAAGAAATGTAGTACTAAAAACAAGCTTAATAATTAGCCTATAATAAGATGAAGACAACAAATTTTAGTTGCCAAACAAAAGAGGAGTGAAACCAAACAAATGCAACTATTAAATATTAGAAGTGAGGCACAACAAACCAAAAACCCTGCAAAACAAAAACAAAAACAGGGGTGTAACAAACCAATCATAGTAATCGAATACGATGAGACCCCAAGCACAACAACCAAATAACAAGGTATCAGAATCTTTATAAAGAAATGGTCAAGTAATTGATATGCCCACAATACCCTTATAGTGCAAGAGTTTTGAGGAATTGGAATTTTTTTTCTGGTTTTTTATGTTGTTTATCTGCTATATTTCTATAATATATTGATTACTGTTTTAAAATATATTTAAAATGTTAAAAAAGTATATTTTTAATGCTTAACACAAAATAACACTAAAAAGCTAATAGAGAATCTGTCGTCTGGTACATATACCAGTTGGAAATAGAACATTGGTAACTCTTTCTGACAACCAATGCAAAAACTCGTCACTGAAATATTTGTCTGTCTAATTATTTATGTCATACTAATGATTACAATTATCTGATTAATTTATTATATATTGGAAAACTTCACTAATCCCGGGAACCCAGTTTAACACAGGATTAGTTAAATTATTTTTAATCCAGGAACTATAACACTATTTCAAATGCGAGTTTCTGTTAATGTTAAGGAGTAATGAATAAGACAGTAAATAAGAAAGAAGACTCTAAAAATGTTCATGGTTTTCTCCCTATAAAGTGTCGATGAGGAGAGTAATTGTTCAATCACTATCAGAAACATTGTTGAGTCTTTGTTTTTATTGAACCACTGAAAAGGGAGACAAGAAAGTTTATGGAACATCACTCAGACAGAGCCACCTTTTACATGATTTCATGACACCTAAGGAGCACTTCAATCAGACACCTAAAGAAGACAAGTCCTGTTTTATTTGTCAAAACAAAATCTACATTCATGATCGGTTCTTGCAACAAGAGAAATAAAAAATCATTGAGAATCATATAATTAAAAGAAAGTAGAGAATTTATTGAAGAAAACCGGGGTTGTATACAATATTGATACTGTATATGCTAATGCACACCCAGTTGTACAATAGGACAGTAGAATACAACAAACTTTATTAGTTTTGAGATGTATACGACCACCACTTGCAGGCTGAAACTGAAGCAGAAGATCCCCATGAAACTAAAATAGAATATAATTAATTGCTTCCAATTTTTTTGGCGAGAGGGCGAGCTTTACACAAAGCCTCAAGTGGAATTAACCTCGACAATGTGATCCAGTTGTTCTCTGTCATGTCAAGCTTTTCATCGTTAACTCGTTTCCAGTCAAAACATTGAATCAACAATCCCACAGTGTAGCTCACGCTCTGCATGGCCATGGGTTCTCCGGGGCAAGCCCTTCTTCCCAATCCGAAAGCCACCAACTTTTTCTCCTCTCCTTCTTCATCAAACCTCTCAGGTTTAAAGCTCGTAGCGTCCTTCCAATGTTCAGGGTCTCTCTGCATGGCCCAACCATTCACAATCACTATGGAGTCTTTCGGGATGTTGTATCCTCCGACAGTGATGTCTTCTGAAGACACGTGTGGAATTAGAATTGGAGCTGGGGGGTACAACCTAAGTGTCTCAAGAATGATCTTCCTAAGATAAGGAAGTTTTGGAAGGTCTGATTCATTCAACAACCGATCTTCACCCACCACTCTCTTCAACTCCTCTCTCGCCTTCTCCAACACCTCTGGTTGATTCAACAAATTCGACATAGCCCACTCCAAAGTTCCGGTTGATGAGTCCGTTCCGCCAAAAAGCATAGCCTACCGTGGAAAATTCATCATATGAAATCAGAAACACTGGTTTATATATATCGGTGCAGACAAAGCAATCAATAGATATAGATTCATTACCAAAGCAAGGCCTTTGATGATTTGGTCAGTGTAATACTCGGGTTGAGTCTCTTGCAGTTTGAGGAGATGATCGATCATGGAATTCTCACGATCCTTGCTGTTACGGTTCTCATCCAAGATCTTGTTCAAGATGGTATCGTACCTGTTGCTAATGTTCTTCAACCGCTTCTCGACGTTCTGGAAATCGAACCACCTCAGGAAAGGCAAGTAGTCACCCTTGTTGGATAAGCCCATGAGTTTGAGCATCTCCGACACGCAATCTCTGAACTCCCTGGCTTCCTCCACGTTCTTCATGTCGGTCTCCTCACCGTAAAACCTCTTCCCCGATATCATTCTCATGATGTTGTTGTAGGTCAAGTCGCTGAACATGGAAGTTATCTCCACGCGCGCATAATCCACGCTGGAGTTCCTGGCCAACCTGTTAATCAGGCGCTTGGTCTCGTCGCTCCGGATTCCGGAGAAGGAGTGGACGCGCTGCGTGGAGAGGACGTCGAGGGAGGTGATGCGGCGGAGGTTGCGCCAGTGCTCGCCGTGGGAGCAGGACCCTACGGTGGTACAGTCGTAGAAGATGTACTTCCCGGAGAGGGAGCGCACGCGGTTGGCCAAGGCGACGTCGTGTTTGGTGAAGCATTCTTGGTATGCTGCGGGTGAGGAAACAACAACCACGAGACGAGAGCCGAACCAGAGGGAAATGATTTTCCCATATTTTTGGGACACGCGCTGGAAAAAGCGGTGGATTGGTTGTTCGACGAGGTTAAGGTTGCCTATTATGGGAAGAGCATTGGGCCCTGGTGGAAGGTTTCTGAATTTTCTGCTTTGGAAAAGGAACCTGAGAGTAACGATTAGGACCAAAGCAAGGAGCGAGCAAGACAAAAAAAGAGACATGGTTGGTTCCTGGTTTTTTGCACCAGAAAGGTTGTCACTGCTATATGTGTGTATCAGTAGTTGCTTACACTGATGCGATATGCAGCATGGGAAGTGGCCTTTATATAATGCCCACTCATAGAGTCATAACTTTGCAAAAACATGATGACAATGCCATTTTAGCACAATATTTTACTAAACTTTGTCTTGGTCATCATGGTATTAATTTCATCGTAAATATAATTTTTTCTTGTTGAATTTTAACACAAGACAAGGACTTTTGGTCCATCAAATAATCAAAGGTGATTTAAAAAATCTTCATAAAATCGTTGTAAGCAGAAATTGGAGGTAGTTGAGGTTAATCGGTGGTCGTCACCTACCACTTCTCTTCCCTCCATTGTCATGTAGCAAGCATCTCACAAGTCCATAGTTTCTTATACATCCATAGATTTTTCTGCATGAACAGAAAAACAACACTGTATGAAAAGGTTTAAAATGTCTAACTCTATAAATTTAAACTGTTTCATAGTCATATTTTATTTCTTATAACTTTTTAGGTTAATTTAATACTAACTTTTGATGATGATAAAAATAAAAACTATATATTACAAAAATATTAAGCTGTGTATCAACTTGGACTCATGTATCGTCATGGTGATTGTGATGAAAGGAGGAGGATGGCGGCTTCAACCATTTGCAAACAGAGAACTGTAGTGGCACAAAAAAAAGACTATAATGTGGAAAATAGTTTTAATAATTGAAATAATAATTACAAGTTAATGAATCATTGTCAATCAATAATTTCAACTATGAATTTATATATATACGTTTGCCTACCATAAAGTATAAGAAATATGTTCCCACCATAACCACCTTTATGTTGATTCTCTTATATTTTTTATGAAAATACATCTTCATTTTTATATCATCAATTTGTCTTATCTTCTCGTTAAGTTCTCTTCCAACTCGCTCCTTTTTTAGTGATTAATTATAAAATTTATTTTAAAGGGAAATGATTTATATTTAGATAATTTACTTAGAAGAAAAATTAGTGAAAACAGTTAATTTTATAACTTTCCAAATTAGTTCCATAATTAGCCTTTGAATATGAATGACGGAGAAAAGTAAACTACTCATGCATCGTCAAAGTCAAAGACTCGTGTAGTCTAAAATGTTATAAATATCAAGAGAAAAATGACTGCTATCGTATATTTTAAAGTACACATTATTATTTATTAACGATATTAGTTTTCTTCTTTATATTTTTGGAAATATTTCACTCTCGAACTGAGATTACAGATATATTTTAACTGTATATAAAATAATAATTTCATCAAATGTAAATTAGTTTTAATTTCGAAGAAGTAAAAATTGTCTTTCAACAACGACGTTATAATTCTTTTTAATAACAAAGTATTGTTTTGGATAATTAAAATAAATATAAATAGAACCTTCAGAGAATTTGTGTAGTTTGAAGTCGCATGTGGTTCAATTCCATTCTGCTACACCGCAAGTGTAGACTTTTCAATGCAAAACATTTTGGGCAAATGAAAAATTTCCTTGTAGTTGGGGTAAGAGTAGTTTATTAAACTAGTGAATTTCCTATATTAAACTGTAGTTTTTAATTACTGATTTTCTATAAATAAAATCTTAGAAGTTAATGTATAAAGTAAAATTATTGCATAAAAAGACCTTCAATAATTTAATTATTTGATACTCCTATACAATATTATTTTTCGACTTCAGTTTTGACTTTGATTTTTAGGAAATTCGAGCTTCGCTGTTATGTTCCGCATGCTTGTATATAAAATAAATTTCTATATTACAATATTATTTTATGTCTATCAAAACAGTACTAATTTAAACTCTTTAACAAATATAGTTTGAATTTGAGTCAGAAAAACGTAGGTAGGAGTAACAGTTTATAAAAAAGTGATCAAATTAATGTATTTTTTTAAAATTAGTAATATGAGTAAATATTTTATACGAATGTCATCCTGTCAATAAAGAAAATACAACTTTACACTTTTTTTAATTAGATATTTAAATATTTTGTTTTGTTTTGTTTTTCTAGTCATGCTTTTCACGTAATGCTTTAAGGTCTTCGAAGATTTTTTTTATAATAATTAATCTGTATAATGTCATAATCAGAAAAGAAAAATAAAAACAATATTTTCATTGCGTCCAACTACACCCACTTTATATTTATCTATATATTCTTTTGACCATTTAAGCTATTTTATATTCATCTATATTTTTATTAAATAATGTCCTTAAATAATTACCAAGTACTTAAAAAAAATTATGTTACAAAAGTTCTTGCATTACAAATTTAAAACATAACTTACATATTTCAGAATATTTGTTTACTACAAATTTTAATTATAGTATCATTTATATATCATAAAAAGAAATAACTTATGATAAATTATAACTACATAAAATAATCGTGTGCTAGTTATACTTTTCCATAAATATAAGGGTTAAATATGTTTTTAGTTCCTGAAACTTCAATAAATTTAAAAATTAGTCTCTTTTCAAAATTTTATACCAATTTTATTATTTATTTAATTTTTTTTAATGTCGGAAATTCTATTCAAGTTCAAGGCTTATCCGTCAAAATTGTCTGTAATAAAAGCAAATTTGTCTTTCAAACGTATATTTACATATATTGTTGTCATGTCTCTTTTAATTAATGAAAACTGTTTGGTGAGTGACATTGGTAAGAAATGTTAAATATGACAACTATATGTTTTTTATTTGCAGCACTGATCGTTGTCATTATAATGATGTACACTTCTGTAATACTGGATATTTTTTATGATTTTCTGCTATTAAATATTTGGCTTAAATATTTTTCTGGTTTTCATTTTTGTAGTGTTTGTTGCGAATGGTTCTCATTTTAACAAAATGTTTAAAATGGTCCTCATTTTCGCAATTCATGTTTTATTTGGTCCTTTTCTGTAACCCATTTTAAATCATTAAAGGAGCATTATACAGGTGGCACAGTTTGTATTAGGGTGTGTTACATGTACTGTACAGGTTGGGTAATTAGATATTTAGGGATAAATAAGTGAGCTAGGGTTTTGGTAAGGAATGTTTGGGCAGTTGGTGAGTTTTGGCAATCTTGTTTCTCCATTCCCAATTGGTGTTGTTGCAATCTTCTTCTTCTTGCAATCCCATTATATAGGTATGTTACGGTCCCAATCTTCTTCTTTTACGTCTGGTTGTAATCGTTGGAGGCAACCGTGTTGTATCACTTCGTGCACTGTTGGTGGTTCAACGAGAAATGGATTAACCCCGATTTGTAGCTGCAGAGAGATGGCAGCTGTGAGGATGGCAAGAACTCCAAAGAATATTGGTAGAAAATTTTGGGTACAATTTGTCTTTATTTTTGTGTTAATAATAAATTGGTTTTAATTTTTGGTTTATTGATTTACAAAGTGATGGTTCTAATAATGTGGGCTGCAACTTTTTCAAATGGTGGTGTTGATGAGAAGGATGTCATCATCATGACACAAATGAGGCAGATTAATGATTTGGAGAAGTCATTGAAGGTTGTTGAGAAGAGGCTGCAATTAGTAATAGGGTTCACTTGTGTTGTTGTTGTATTATTCGTACTGTTATTGTGTGTAATCTTTTAAAGTCCAATCTGTTTTGTACTATTGTTAAATGAAGAAATGAATTAGTTTGATTATGTTGATATTAGTCCCAACATGTTCAAAATGACATCTTAATATGAGCATTGAAGTAAGTGATATTGATCTAAGCTTGGGAAAAATTAAATTGATTTAAGTCTAGAAGAAGTTAAATTTATAGCATTAATTCATCATCATCAAAATGCACTACATCAATGTTTGACAAAAGTGAAATTGAACGAAGTTCAAGGAAAGTCAAGATGCAGTACATCAATAATGAATTCTACATCAGAAATTTCAAAAAATAACTAAGACGTTTGTAGCTGCTATCATGGCCTCCTCCTAATCTGTAATTTCATCCTAAACTGCTGAGATGGTTCTTCTGGTGTTGGTAGTGGTGCTGCAAGGAAGAAGAAGATTGGGACCGTAACATACCCATATAATGGGATTGCAGGAAGAAGAAGATTGCAGCAACACCAATTGGGAATGGAGGAATAAGATTTTCAAAACTTACCAACTGCCCAAACATTCCTTACCAAAACCCTAACTCACTTATTTATCCTCAAATATCTCTAATTACCACACATGTACAGTACACGTAACACACCCTAATACAAACTGTGCCACTTGTACAATGCTCTGTTAATGATTTAAACGGCGTTACAGAAAATGACCAAATAAAACACGAATTGCGAAAATGAGAACCATTTTAAACATTCTGTAAAAACGAGGATCATTCTAAACATTCTGTCAAAATGAGGACCATCTGCAACAAACACTATGAAAATGAGGACCAAAAAGGTATTTAAGCCTAAGTATTTCTATAGTATTTAATAGGACCACAGTTTCTTTTCTATTCGTATCTGTTTTTCTTTTTATATACATATTTGTTATTATAATAATGATGTACACTTATATTATGGGATATAGTTTATTTTTTTTGGCATTAAATATTCTTTTTTGGTATAAAATGAGATTTTGTGATAGATTTATTTCGGTGGTTGTAATTTAATCGTGTTGAGGGTATTGAAATTAAGAGATTGAAGAGGTTATCGAGATAAGTACATATGAAGTTATAAGATAACTTAGTAGTTTAAGAAAGAAAAGAGAGAGGGGAAGGTCAGGGTGAGAGAGATTGTGAATTTAACTCTCATGTTAACAAAACCTAATAATTAATAATTGTCGATTAAAAAATTTGAAAATTGAATCGAGAAATAAAGAATTACATTGTGAAAAACGTACTCCAAAACATGACTTTGGTAGGCATAATTGACATAAATGGCCTTATTTGAGAGATATTATATCAAAAAATATAAGATTTTACCACATCTCTCATTTTCTCATCATTTTTATTATTTTTGTTCTCATTCATCATTTATCATGTATTTCATCCAATTCACTGAGTACTAAGCTTTCAAGGTTGGTTCCATAATTTCATTATGGATTCTAAGGTTAAATTAAAATAATTTCTTTGTTCTTTTGATTATTGTTGTGATTTTCATTTATCTATGTCTTTTGCTTCTTAATCGAATAGAAAGTAATGATTTTAAATCTATATGCATACTAATGATATGAGATGAAGGGTTTTTAAAATCAATTGAGACTTTACTTTGATTTTATTTAGAAAGTTTCATGTGATTAAATAAGTTTTTACCAATAATTGAGACTTTACTTTGATTAAAGGTGATCACTTTAACTAAAATTAATCAAGACTTTACTTTGATTAATTAAGTTTTCTATTTGGTGAGGAAACAAAGGAATAGACATGATTAGACATAGTAAAATTTAATTGAAATTGTACTTTGGTTGAATTTACTATGGATAATCTAAAAGTTCTCACTATTAATTGATATTGTACTTTGATTAAAAGTGAAAATGCCAAAAAATGAATTGAGATTTTACATTGATTGATTTGTAAATCTACAATAATAATTAATTTAACAATAATCTTTAGATAACCGATGATGAAATCTATTTTAAAAGTAGTGGAATTAGCTTGTTTTACTACAATTGTTTCAAGGTCTTTTATTAATCTGCTGCTTCATTTATTCTCAAAGCCTTTACTAAATATTTGCATATCATTCATATGGTTTAATTGCATTAGGATAGAATTTAATAAGAGTAAAATATAATCAATTTTGTATTCGTTGGGATACGATTCAGGGTTAACTTAATCCTATCTAGTTTGTGCACTACTAACTTGACAATACTGAAGTTGCTACAATAATTAGTGGTAATTTGATCGTTTCATGACAACGATATCAAAATTTGGCGCCAACTCGTCCACTCCAAAGATTGTGATTGGCCATTGAGGGTCGAGAAGTTTAAGACCCGGGGCATATGCAGCCGAGGCAAAAAGGGTCATCTTTTTGCCTCGGTTCTCAATCGACGCATATCCCATCATTATTGCCTAGGTTCTGATGGCAACAAAAGTGTAATATGCGTTATAAATTAAAAAAAATGCACAAATGATCTTTCTCTCCTCTTCTCTAGCATTCCACTCTGGCCTTCCACACCATCTTTACCACACGAACCACGTCGGAACAATGCTAATGAAGTAGATCAAAAAGCGTGACCACGAGCAGATCGAGAACGATGCAGTTCCTTCGAACCACCATTGACGTAGCTTCGTTCACATTCCTGCAGTCACGAAACGAACCAGTTCTTCGCCAAAATCCCCTTGCAACAAGACAGAACGAACCTAGCGATCCAGAACGCGCCATGGATTCTTCCATGCAGACGAACCACAACGAACCTGGCCAACACACGTCCACCATGCCAGAAAACTAAACACTGAAACATCTGAACCAAGCCATCACAAACCTTAATCTCAAGATTCACCGCATAGCAACTCCTCCATAGATTTCCATAACCACCGCAACTAGAGTCATGAACATAGCAATGTCACAAACCCACTTAGAATGCAACACGTTAGTCACTCCATTGCTACATCTCCAACTCCTTGATAAAACTTACGTAGAGGATCGAAAAGGGAAATAGGAGGATTAGGGTTTTCGCGCACCAGAGGAAGGAGATGGATTGTTTCTGGTTTTGGGATTTTTATCACACCTTCTGCCTCGTTTCAATTGAAAATCGAGGCATATCACCATCTTCTGCCTTGGGTCCTAACACTTGAAGCCATAGAGTTTGAAAAAAAAAAGAAAAAGAAAATTGCTAACACTTTACTGCCTCGAGTCAGTAGCAACTAAGGCATAAACTGGCTTTACTGTCTTGGGTCAGTAACAACTGAGACATAAAGCTTTTGTTTTAAATTCAAAAATTTCAAGTGACAGGAGGAGGAAATTTTGGAGAGGCTTTAAGCCTCGGGTCCATCAGAACCGAATCATAAGACTAGTTTCTGTCTCAGGTCAACTGTAACTGAAGCATAAAATGTTGCATAAATTATAAAACTATCACTGCATGTTATATGTCTCATTTCCGCTATAACCGAAGCATAAATCCCGAGTTAGAAAATCCAAAATCACTAGTGTCTTTTGCATCAATTCATTCACTCTCAATTATTCAACCTCTTTAATTATTGCCCGATAAAAATTTCAAAAACACCTACCACGGTATTCGATTTAGTTTTATAATAATTTTTAGTCATTATAAATATTTTTATTCACAAAAACTGAATATAATAATTAAAAGATCTATAATATCTCATTCAAAAATTTCAAATAACTGATAGCTAACTCCATAGTTATTATAATCACGCGTGAATATTTTGTATATAGTTTATGATTTTCTGGAATTAAATATTGTGTCACGAAACTTGAATTTCCATGGTGAAGCCCGAATATAAAGATGCATTTCAAACAACTTACTTCCAATTATTCGAACTTTCTGTTGAACTTATTTTATACCACATGTGTAGTTTTATAAGTGTTTGAATTTTTTAAAATTATTTATAAGTTTTATAAAATTATTTGAAAATTTCCACACAATAATTTATGAAAAAAAAAACACTAATAGTATATACGAAAATAGTTTATTGTCTTGTATAATAATGATATGATTGAACTATATAAAAAAGGCCCTAGTATATACATTATGAAAGTGTTGACAAGTGGCTGCTATGGTTGGTGTTCAACGCAACAATTAATATATATTACTATTCCTCTAAAGAAAATATTTATTTTAGTTCATTAATTTCTTGGGAGACATTGTTTTAGTAATTAATTTTTAAAATTAACAAATCTTATAGAAATCATAATCATTTTAGTGTTTGCTACAGTTTATAACAGAGAGTTTCTTTTGGGTGATGTCACTTGTGAATTTTCTGAGGTAAGAAAGGATCAACGTTCTACTATTGTTGTCATTGTATAACCCAATCTTCACGCTATTCAAGTTGCAGAGCGGTAAGAAATGTGGAAATGGAGTAAAAATTATAATTGATTTGTGAATCAAAATATAATCTAATCACTAACATTAATTATGAAGATTTTATCTACTTCCTATTATTATTAGTCTTTATTATTAATTATAAACTAATTTAGAATCTAAGAAAAATAAATAGTTAAAAATTTTATAATAAATAAACACCAATTTAGATTCTCTAATTCATTTAACTATAATTTTTTATTCATGTTAAAAATTATCTTTGATATCAATATCTTTTAATTTATAAAATAATTTTAATGATTAATTATTTTTATCTCTATTATTGTGTAGTGATAATTGAAAAAAAATTCAATAACAATAACTTAAAAATTTAAAATTACACACACACACACACACACACACACATATATATATATATATATATATATATATATATATATATATATATATATATATATATATGTGTGTGTATTCTTTAATTAACATGTTATTCAACTACTTTCATTTTATTCAACTTATAACTTTCAATTACTTGGATTTTCAATATTTATCAATTAAATAAATGCCCTTTTCAACATTTTTTTTCTAGATAAAAGTTGTAGGAAATACTTTTTTTTCATCACAATGGGGATTACACATTTATTTATTTATTATTATTATTATTATCATCATCATTATTATTATTATTGTTGTTATTATTATTATTATTGTTCTTGTTGTTGTTATTATTATTATTATTATTATGAAAATTGTTATAGATTAGAAGAAAATAATCATATGCATACGCTGCTCCTAATTGTTTGTTTAAAGGCTGTTTTCGTTTATGTATAACTAAAAAATATTAATTTACTAACAATTCATTATTAGTTAACTTATAGTCTACGTTTTTTTTTCATTAAAAATTTTGACACTAATATAATTATTGGGATTTTATATTAACACTATATCATATCGATACAAACTCCACACTCATGAATGACTTCTATATATATGTGGTGGCGAGGAGACATAATTGGCTCTGGAATCTTGTGCAACTTCTTTCTTTAAATGGATGCAGTTTCTCCTAATTAAGATCACAAATGGTGAGAAGGTATGTTTTTTAACTGTTATTAAATATCCCTTTTAAAATCAAATAAATAAACATTAATAAGTTTGTATCAATTGCATGCACTACATTTTTTTACTACAGTTCAAGAGCTTCACAATTCCATCAACTTTCAAGTACTTCCATAATTCTTATAATTCTTCTATTTCCCTCAAGTTTCTCTTTTTATCATGGAAACTATTACATGACCCTTTACCAACTATGAATCCTCTTGCATAAACCTATGTTTTTTGCTTTCAAAATGAAAAACACACTGCTCATTTTTTTTTCTCTTTCATATCTCTCCTTTACAGGGAACTTTTTTTTTATTTGATGTATATATAAAAAAATTTATATATGTAGAAGTGAAGCCTTACATAAATTTCATGAAATTCCAGTTTAGGGCATAATGGTGGATTTTCCCCTACAATCTCTTAGTACTAAGGTCCTTTTGCTTATAAAAAAAACATCTTCTTAAGTTGAATAATTCTCTAATTATAAAAACAAAAATTAGTTATTTTTTATTCGACGTAAATTTTTTACTTTTTAATTAATTTTAGAAATTAAACATATATTAATTTTGTGTTAGAAAATCAATTCTAATCGATTGTATATCAATAACCAAACACGTATTTAGTTATCAAATTCTAGCATAAAGACCTTTCCACCAAAAATACATTTTGTAGGGTCATTGAATATTTCTCGTATACTTTTCTACATTAACTAACAATGACGTGATATCTCAATTTAAAAGGTCTGAAAATACTATATCAGATAACACATCATTTAATAGCCAGTGAGCAATAATTTTTAATAATAAATATGCATGACAATAAATTATGAAAAAGAGAAAGTATCAGAAAGAATATATTGTACACGATAAAAACTTCAATATTATAAAACTATCTTTTAAAAATATTTAATAGAAGATTAATAATAATATAAATTAACATAACCTACAACAGTGTACATTAATATTTTGGTCCTTTAATAATTGAAATAAGGCTTAATTATTATTTTGGTCCCCTAATTTGTTGGATTGGTTCATTTTGATCTCCTTATTATTTTTTGGTTCAATTTGGTCCTCTAATTTTTTAAAAGGTTCAATTTTGGTTCCCGCCGTTAAATCAACTTAACACCGTATCTGTACATGCCACGTGTCATTTTGTGGAATTTTCAATTTTTTTATTTTTTTTTAATTTTTTTTAAATAAACTGCCACGTGTCACCTTATGGTTGTGACACGTGTCAATTTGATATTTTTTTATTTAAAAAATGTACTGCCACGTGGCAGGTCACGATTGTACCACGTGAGTTAATATGGTTGTTTTCAATTTAGTCCCTCTATTTACAATTTTGATTCAATTTAGTCCCCTAATTTTTTAAAATGATTCAATTTTGTCCTCTCCAATTTGAGACCAAATTAATAATTAAGCTTAATTACAATTTATATATTTATGTTAAAATAATTTTTTACCATTTATACATTAAATCACTCCCTAAATACTCATGTTATTTCATTTCTTACATTTTTCACTTGTAATTTTTTATACTTGAAATTTTCTATACATGTAAAAAATATAATAATTTGAATAGTTAGATGGAGTAATTTAATCTATAAATATAATAAAAATTATTTTAATATGTATATATAAGTTGTAATTAAGCTTAATTACTAATTTGGTATCAAATTAGAGAGGACAAAATTGAATCATTTTAAAAAATTGGGGGACTAAATTGAATCAAAATTGTAAATAGAGAGACTAAATTGAAAACAATCAATGTTAGCTTGACACGTGGCACAATCGTGACTTGCCATGTGGCAGTACATTTTTTAAATAAAAAAATCTCAAATTGACACGTGTCACAACCAAAAAGTGACATGTGGCAGTTTATTTAAAAAAAAATTAAAAAAAAATTTAAAAAAATTAAAAATTCCACAAAATGACACGTAGCAAATCAAGGAGATGGTATTAAAGTTGACTTAACGACAAGGACCAAATTAAACATTTTAGAAAACTAAATTAAACCAAGAGACCAAAATGAACCTACCTAACCAATTAGGAACAAAATTAATTAAGTCTTGAGATAATGAAATTTGAGTTCCACGAGGTTGCGTGTGAAATCAAACTATGTTTTATTTAGCAGAAAGAAATATCTGAGTGAAATAGATGAAAAATAGTATTCTTTATTTAGATGTGATTATCTGAATTGAAAATGAAACATATAACAGTGACATCATGAACTGAAGCTACCTCTTAAAAGTTATCCATCACCACCTACCAATTAAATTTCAAACATTCATGTCTCAGTGTACCAAAAGTCAACTATGACTCTTTCTTCCCTTTCTTTTCTAGACAAATATGTCACTTTTCAAGAAACTCGTTTTAAATTCGTTGATTAGTCATTCAATAAAAGTTTTTAACTTAGTTCAAATATGTTATTCATTTTTTTCTTATAAAATTCAAAAAAAGTAAGCTCCGTCTGATGCTATATAAAGATTTTTTTAAGGTAATGAATGAATTTGTTTCTACACGGAAAAGTATGATGTACTGTAGAAACAAATTGAAGAAAAAGTGAACTAAAAAAAGAAAAAAAATATTAGTTTTAAATTTTCCAGCATGAACACGAAAATTTGCCGCGGAAGTTATGTAATCGATTATAAATAATAATTGATTATAGTTGTTAATATTTTATTAATAATTATGTTTTTAAGTAAATAATTGTAAATAACTAAAGTAATTTATTTTAATATATTATTATTATTTTAAAATATAATTTTATAAATATTTTTTAATTATATTAATATGTGAAAAATATTTAATTACATTAATCAAATTGATTACTGTCTCTTTTATCTTTTTCATTTTCTTTTTCTTTAAGTACACTTTCTACTTTTCTTTTTCTATTCGAACACAAGAGCACTAAAGTATTGTTCTTGAGTTTTTCATTAATGTTAATTTTGTCGTGTAGTTTTTCAAGTGGCTGGTTCTCCTAGTGACAGGTGGGAAACTATAAAACAGAAGTTATATCAAATATTAGTAAGAAGAATAAAAAATTTATGTCATATTTTTAATTGACTTGACAGTTTCTGATTGAAGACATAAGAGATAAGTTTTTTTTTTTTAAATCTATTCTTAAGTCTGTTTTTCAAAACAATTATTATATCTTAAAAGTAGAAGGGACGTTAATTTTTTTAATATATATATATATATATATATATATATATATATATTTTTTTTTTTAAAATAATTGTTTCTAAAATTAAAATTTATGATTTAAATTTTAATATTTATATTTAATTTTGGATCGGGGAAAGAATGATACCTCTCATTTAAAAGATAAACTAAACTTGGTATATGTTTAAAGTAAGGAGTGGATACTGGGAGAGTGAGAGAAAAATAATAAAGGGAAAAAGAATTAAATATGAAGTTATTTAGATTAATGAAATAATATTGTGCAAATAAACAGAAAATGAGTAAAAATATTATAATTGATTTGATTGATGTAATAAAAAGTGAAAATTAATGTATTTATTAAATTTCTCTAATGAATGGAAATTGGCACGTTATGAGACAGATGATTAAAAAAAATTATGATAAGATGATTTCGGCGCATAATTTTTTTTTTCTAACTAATATTTTTGAGAAAATAGTCAAATCACATTCTCTGACTAAGTTTGGATTTTGTTAACATTTTTAGTTGTTTGAAACAAGTTGGCTAATTATTTTAAATATGTTCAGTTTAGACGGTTCTTTTTTTTAATGGAAACTTAGACGGATAATTGAAGAAGCCAACGATTTATTCATTTCTGTTAATGCTGATAGCCATCAGGTTCAACGCATTGTCAATAAAATTTATAGAAATTTGTTTTTGTCTGTTGGTAAAATAAAAATATATGTAGATTAATTGAAGTGATTGATAACTAATCATATATGTATTGTTATTAACAACTGTTTAGATAAATTATTTTTTGTGAATAATTTTATTTTGGAAAAATCATATACGTTTTTATAACTTGTATATTAATTAGTTTTAATTTATGAAAATACTTTAGTTCTTTTTTTAAGTTTTTCTGTGAATATTTTAGTATTGATCTATACTATTAATTAATTAGAAGTTAATTAAAGATAACAAGTAATGTCGTAGTAGTAAAGATTTCAGTTATGTTTCTAAATAAGCTTATGTCAAAGCTCGTTCACATCTTAGTTATATAGATACTTTAAAGTTCATCAATTTGTTTTTACATACAAATTTATTAAAAATAATAATAAAATAATATTTTTACATTATTAATATATATTTTAACTATTTTTCACTATTTAAAAAACATATAATTTGTTTTTACATAAAAATTTATTAAAAATAATAATAAAATAATATTTTTACATTATTAATATATATTTTAACTATTTTTCACTATTTAAAAAACATATAATTTGTTTTTACATAAAAATTTATTAAAAATAATAATAAAATAATATTTTTACAAAATTAATATATATTAACTATTTTTCACTATTTAAAAAACATATATTTTCTATCACTTTATTTTAAGTTTTTCTTAAAAATATTTGTAAATTTTATTCTGAATAATAATTTGCAAGAATTCGCTATTATTCATTTTTTTGCAAAATACTTTTACAAAATTACATAAAAAATTTTGTAAGAAATATTATAAATTTTATAATTTTATAAGAAATAATTATCCATAAAAAATTATCTATCAATTAAAAATTAAAAATTGTAAGAAAAATAACAGAAAACAAAGTTTCTAAAGTGATAAAAGTCAAGACAAACCGTTAAAAGTCGAAAAAGATTGTTCCGAATTAAAACTTAAAATATGTCAACTCAAATGAAGGTCAAAACTGATTTGAGTCCAAGATTCAATAAAATATTTAATATATATATATATATATATATATATATATATATATATATATATATATATTTATATATGTTTAAAAAAAATTAATAGATTGGTCTTGTAACTTTTGTTAACATTCTGATCTTATCCTCGAACATGAAGGACGGATGAAATTAACAGGACTGGCTAATTGTGATTCCTATACCCTTTTAATTTACATGGATTATAACTAATTTTTTGAGATTAGGAAAAACTGATATAACAAGGAACACATTTAATGGAGGTTTTATCTCCGGATTTTGTAAAAATGACACGTTGAATTCAATTTTTCTTTTGTATATCATACACAATTATGAATCAACACCAGAATAGAAATTAAAATGAATTTTTTATTTTGTTTAAAAATGAGATATAACAGCGTTGAAGTTTCATTATTCAGGACATTGTGATGAAATTAATGTAACTGTTGGTGTAATTGAAATTGACATTGCAATTAAGCTGGTTTGAATTAGAAGAAACTTCGGAACAGTACTATTGCGGCAACTTGACCCAACCTTAAAATAAGTAAAAATGTATATATCTGGCGAGAATCCTGCAGAATCTGTGCAGAAAGCGGCTCTTTCATTTCCTACAGATACAAGAAGAAGATCGAGTTGCAGCACCACATCTTAGAATTTTTATTTTTTTATTTATTTTTATTATTGACAATCTAGAATGTTAGCATATATATGGTATTGCAGCATGAGTTGAGGAGGCTAATCCGTTCCAGAAAGACATACAAAAGTGTTTTTGACTAGTTTTTTTTTTTTTCTCGTAACTTCAACGTCATACGTTAGACCCAGAAGAGTTTAGTTTCATGTTCACCTTAATGAATTCAAGACTATGCCTTTATGGTACCAACTACCCTAGCTCCGCAGCCATTTGTGAAACAAAGAAAAACAACATTTAATTCAACTAAATTATTCATGTCACAATCACTTCTCACTAATTTATTTTTCATCAATCATGTACGGAAAATGTTACTACCTACTATATATTCAAACTATGAATTTCATATTAGTCGTATTTATCCTAATTACTAGAACCATTTATTTTATAAATACAAAAAAAAAAAAGAGTTATGCAACAAGTTATTTATACTTCGAGGAGAAAATAGTATTATCATATGATATCTTCTTCTATTGCAATTTAATTGTCTCTGTATAGAGAGAGATGGAAGTTACGTAATAGTTTCATATTTGGAATACAAAACGAATTGCACATGTCACCATAATGTTGACAAACAAAATTATATCGATATGTTTCAAAATAAAAAAAAATAAAACCAAATTAAAAATATTGAAAATAATGAGACGAAAACGACTTAAGAAAAAAAAAACTAGTAAACCATATAAATATTATTACATGACTGACCAATAAAAAAATATTACATGACTGATAAAAAAAATTAATAGAATAGAATTTTAATTAAAAAGTAAAATATGCAAACTAACTAAATTATATATTTAAAGATAAATTCATTTTCTCACTGTAAACGTAAATTATTACAACGCAGTAGTTGGCTAATATAACTAAATTATTGTATGAAAAAAATTTAAATTCAAACAAATATCGAATGATTATATTGCATAAATATTGACACGGGCTTACAATACAATTCTTTTACATGTAAAATTTGGTATATATAAATTTGGATTAATATTTGATAGAGAAGTTTTTTTTTTCTCCAGAAGAAATAATAGTTGCACTTTCTGACTATGTTCAATTATTTTTGTCTTGTCAGGGTTTGATCAATAATAAAGATTCAAAATAAGCATCAAACACACCATGAGTCTTTGACTTTGAATTTGGAGTCATGGGTGATGAAACTTGTTCCCTTGTGAGTGTGATTTTTGTTTATTTTTGTTGTATATACATCATTCAAAAACTATACATAAAAATCAATATATTATTTAATTTAGTCAAAGTTTGAATGTGATAAATATGATGCATAATTAAGAGGGTTGCTAGATTAAAGTTGATAGAGTAAGATAGATATGTAGTAGCTGGGGCTATATAAAGTACTCGTGCACATGCTTCATCACTCGAGTGCATGCACATGCATACAAATATTCTTCATCACAAACACTTACTTACGACTACATTTCCCACTGTATACTGCAATCAACCAGGTTTGCTTCAGCCACACTCAGTCTAGCTAATAGGATTTGATTTTTTCTAAAAAAAATATTTGCTTTATGTTCATAAGAACCTTGTTTAGTTGAAATGGTTTATTAGTTACATGATTCATTATATTAAGAGTTAAATATGTTTTTGGTCCCTAGTTTTGGTGAATTTTAGAATTAGTTTCTCTTTGAAACTTTATACCAATTTAGTCCTTCATCTTTAGAAACATGTGGATTTAGTCCTTTTTACCAAATTTTGTTAAGTTTATTTGACATTTTAAACACATTTTATGATAATATTTGAATTAACGTTGAAGCAAAAATGTGTCAAACGGTTTAAACAATTCAAATAATATCATGAAATGCACTGAAAACGTTAGATAAACTTAACAAAATTTGATTAAAAAGACTAAATTCACGTATTTTTAAAGATGAAAAACTAAATTGGTCAAAAATTTTAAAGAGGCACTAATTCCAAATTTCACTAGGGACCAAAAACATATTTAACCCTTATTTTAATTCAGTTTTAAAAAATTTTCTTATTGGATAGTATTATATAGTTTTATGGATGAGTAGATAACTTACAAAATTATCTAATATTGGGTTTGGATAAAGAATTCCAGAACGATCATTTACTCTTTCTTAAGAAAATTTAAAGTGGTTTTTAGTATACAGATATAGGTTTTGTATAGAATTCAAGAATGCATTAGAATTTTTAAAAAAATGTGTGTTTCATTTCTTTGAAATTTAATTTTTAATATATTATGTTTTTGTGTGATAGAAATTATATTACTTTGTCTAAATTAAGAATTTAAAAATAAAGACTTTTGGATTGATTTATCTAAATAAAGTGTTTAAAAAGGCAAAGTTAAATAAACTAAAACAACTCAAATTTGGAAATTTATCATAGAAAACACAGCCTATGATTTCTATGTCTTCATTGTTTTTGCTTTGGACTCGAACTCGATGTTAGAAAGTGTTTCATGAGTTAACTTTGTGATATATATATATATATATATATATATATGCATGTATGTATGTTTTAA
>Ga0214543_1005941_pt1 | contig 22092 bp, 10 predicted proteins | sample CNSS2metaG_FD_160094 | JGI IMG/M metagenome (GOLD analysis project Ga0214543, IMG submission 160094) | Root nodule microbial communities from cowpea collected in UCLA plant growth center, Los Angeles, California, USA - CNSS2 | ecosystem: Host-associated > Plants > Roots > Nodule | place: USA... | reverse complement strand
CAATATCAAACAATATCTTCTATTTAATCTTTTTATTTTCAGTTACTCTTTTTACTTGTACCTCTCTCTATTATAAATAGATTACCCTATGTGTGGTTTATACAAAAGGGAGATTAATCTCAATCCCTATTTTCTTTATCCTCAACACAACACATGCAACCACGACGTTCATATATCAACAGAGAAAGAAAACATGCATATGCATGTGTGAAATTTAATGTGTACATGAACAGAAACAGAGATGGCAAGCTCTACCTGAAGCTGACTTAGCTTTTACAGAGGCAATGCAGAGTTCATTGGTAGCAGTATATAATCCATTGGAAGCAGCTTCAACAGTGCATTGTGCAAGCTTCCACTCTTGTTCAGTACCTATCACAAGAAAAGGAGAGTACGTGTTCCCTTTATGCAGACGTTCAACTAATGGGGAAGTTCAACGACATAAGAAAATAGCAAACTCACGTGAATAAGAATGGAAAGTAACATCTAATCTTGTTAGTGCTTTCAAGTACACCTGCTGCCATGTCTTGGCATCAACGCTACTCCTAAAGGGATAAGGTTGGTCTGGTATAAGCAAATACCCATCTCTTGATGCTTCAAATTCTAACACTGACACACACAACTTCACAATGTCTGATGCCTTTTCTCTCGATTCCCATAAAATCTGCCTCCGATTCTTAATATGTTCATGGAACTCAGGAGGAATTCCTGAATTTGTTGTTGAAGTATTTCCAGAATTACTGGAATTTCCACAAGCCCAAGCCATTGCTCTCTCAAGCTGTCCTTCAGCCATAAGAGAATTTCGTTCACAAGACTGAAGACAATCCATTGATGTTGTGATTTTTGACACAGCAGATTGGACATTGTCCAGTAATTCAGATCGGTTGAGATTTAAAATGATTGTATACAAGCTGTCATCAGTATCTAGATACTTCTCAAATCTGATTCTTCTGTTATATGATGGGTTCAAACTAACATCATGCATCCATTCCATCTGAACTACCTCAAGGGCAGTTTTCCGAAGAGCTTCTTTCAACTCATTCACTTGTTTTTTCATGACAGAAGCAGCTGATTTTGCTGCTCTAGCAGTTTCATGTGCATTACAATATTCTTCGAGCATAAGTAAAACTTTTTTCACTGCCCCATCCTTTTTCCCCTGATCTAAAGCAAGTTCCTTTGATGACTCTGTAAGTTGCTTCAAGTACTCATTTTCTTTATCTAAACAAGCCAGTAAACTAGGAGCAACTCTTTCTTTTAAATAGTGACCAATGTGTTTCTGAAGTTGGATTTCAAGCTTTTTCTTCATAAAATTGAGTGATTGGTCAAAGCCTAGATTTTGCTCAACTGATGAAGCTACATCATGAATGCATGCATCAAGAAAAGAATCTATGACTCCTATTTTCCAAATAAAGAAGGAATGATTATTTAATAGACGTCCAACTTTCCAGACATATTCAGATAAAGAATTCCCAGAGTTTATCAAATCTGTCAAAGTATGAAATTTACTCGTGGGCATGGCAACTGAACCATCAGTCGTAGACAGCAAAATATCAATGGATTCCAATTCCAAGAAAGGCTTAACAAGTGAAGCCAGTAGTGCTTTGCTTCTCAAAATGTGTAGCTCCCTTTCTTCTTCCACACCAACAAGAGATTGAAATTGACAATTCACAGAAACCAAGGCATTTTTAATGTCTGTTTCTCTCTTGGTAAGAGAAGAAGTCCTTACATCCCTTTGATTCCAAGTTTGATGAAGTTGGTCCAGTTTTGCTCTACAAGCTTCCTCTTGGGATGCAAGTTCCTCTGCCTCTTCCCAAGAAAGATGATCTCTGCCCTTAACTGCAGCTTCTTCAAGGGCCAGCTGCTGCTCAGTAATAAGACCAACCTTAACAAAATAATTCTGTTCAAGTTCATTAAGTGATACTCTCTCCATTTCAACTTCCACAAGCTGCTCCAGTGCAGTTTCTATAGATCCCCGAACTTGTGAGATCAATCCAAATGCATCCATAACTTCTGAATTTAATGAAACAGCAGCTCGTATTACATCTGGCAGAACAACTTCTGTCATTTGACTAACCAGTCCCTTACAGGAAATTAAAATATTTTTGAAAATCGAAACCCAATTACTTTCAGAAGAAATCTTCAAACGAACTTGGTTAATATCAATAGAAGGGATGTCCTTTCCAATAAATTGGCATAGATCATGAACAAATTCTGTCACAAGATTACATTTTTCTACTTGTTCTTCAAACTCAGAAAAAATAGTTCCAGAATCATTCTGCAACATATTGTATTGATTTCTCCCTCCGGATGTATCATTATAAATATTTAATATTTTATGCTTAACCTCGTTATAAAGTGAACTCACGGCAATATTCAAAATTGAAAATGCTTTCTCCCTCTCCTCTTCTAGCTCACCTAAAGGTCTAGCATTGTTCATCCCACTGTCATATTTAGATTGAACAGAAGATATTCCAACTTCCTTCCTTAAAAGACCAATGGACTGCATGAATTTCATAAAAGTATATAAAAGACGATCCTTAGTTTTTGATTCTGATTCAGAGCCAATAGAACTCTCTATTTCAGCACACTCTTTTTGTAATTTTTCTATTTCAACTGCATATTTCTCCACTCTGAAACAGAGATCATCATGACTGCATTTGATAGAATCACTGTTATCTACATGAAACTTTGCAATAAGTTCAGAAGCCTGTCTTCTGGCAAGAGAGAGCATATCTGATGACAGGGCATTGATAGATAGTTGTAGAACTTGTGCCCAGTTATGCACTGCACTGGTTGAAAGGTAATTTAACGGTAGAATTCTTTGCAGGGCCAAGGAGTATGCTTGCAAAGAAGCTGTGGCAGAAGTTAGTCCATCACCCAACTCAGCTATGAATTGAGAAACTTCCCTATCTATATCCTGACATTGTGCCTGTGTTGGCTCAGGAACAACAGTTAGTGGAACACCTGCTACAATGACAGCAGATGTAAGAGATATGACCGCTCCCATGTTATTCAGCTTAAAAGAAGTATTTATTTCTGGGATTAAGTTACACCGTAAAGCATCAAGAATCCTTCCATGCTGCTCAGCCCAAGTCATTGCCTCCTGAGCTTTCTCAGCAACCATAGCCTTTGCTTGAGCAAATTCCCGAGCCTGAATTTCAAAAGAAGCTCGAATTTTCTCTGAATTACTGGTTGCTTCAGCAACAATTGACTTTGCAGATGTCTCATGCAATATAAGGCTTGACCTCTCCTGGTCAGCTCGACAGTACAGACTAGAGGCAAGCTCATATTTGTTTAGAACGTCACCAAACCTCTGGAACATACTTCTCAAAGTTAATTCAAATTAAAAAAATTATGAATTGAGAGAAAAAATAAACAAAGCCACAATTTAAATGTAGCCAAAAAATTTCATGGAATTGATTTCATCAATACCTCAAGTGCTGATTCAACAGCTGGCAGGCTAGTCAATAATTGATCATGGTGTTCCTATTCACAGATTTAAGGGGGAAAAAGAATCATTTATTAGTGAAGTTGAATAGATCTCAAGTAAATATATATATAAACACGTAGGTATACTGTTAGACAAATTTCACACGCTGGATTTTGTAATTGAAGGTTACAAATTAAAGAATTTAAATAAAAATCAAGAGTGCAAGTCGATTTCAAATACATCACAAAAATTCTAAAATGTATCATGTAATATCCATAAATTACACAATTGCTTGAAGCACAAAAGTATTTATGTGCTTGCACACTTGTTTTAACGCATCTGAACCAAATATCAACCACAACAAGGTTAGAACACTGCTTATCTAATTATGTCAGACACAAATATTTGCTTGTGTACATACCTGTAAGGGAACCCGAATTTCCTGTACTCGAGACGCAAATAGACTCAAGCTGACAGCCAACTCCATACCTTTTCTCTCTTCACCGCCAATTGCAGCTTCATCATGAAAATCACCCCGTGTCCATTCCACAAGTGGATCCCAAACAAACACTTCCAATAACATCAAAAGCACATCTTTGTTCTTCCTTAAAACACCAATAACTGTCTCGCAGTTTGATCTGAAACTACCCTCTATTCCAGTTAGCCCTAAAGCTGCTTCAATTATTTGGGTCAAACGGAAAGGAACAATCTCTGGAACTTTTAGTCTTTGTCCCTTGTCAAAACACACATTATAATCAATGTGTACGATATCCCCACTACAAAAATCTATAAGAATGTTGTCTAAATGCCTGTCTCCCAGTCCCAAAACATGACCAACCATACTCATTGCAGCAACACTTCCTGTATACCTACAATTGATGAGGACAATTATAATAATAGTAAAGCTAACTGCAGTATCAAATCTATCATAAAGTTTTGCCTCAGAAAAAAGTTCATCATTTGCCAAGCACAAGCTTGGAAGGAGGTACATTCAAATAGAATAGTCAACAGACAGAATTCCGTATTTGACAACTAATGATAACAAGGTCATGCCAAACTTCTTAACTCTATTAGAAAATAAATGAGCAAAAGCCTAGGATATGTTAGTATATAATAAAAGAACTAAAGCCTTCAAAACATTGATTGAACTACACTTATTGTTTTAAGGCTTTGTTTGGTAGAGAGAGTAGAGAAATAGGTTGAACAGAAATAAGTTGGTAGAGTGGAAATAAAGGAGAAATGAAGTAGAAATTAAAGGTGTTTGATTGAAGAGAAATAATACAGATGAGATGAGGAGAAAAATAGAGAGATGAGTATGAGCACATAAGAAATACTATGGTGGGTCGCACCATTTTTTAAAGTTGATTTCCTCTCCCATCAAACATACAACATTAATTTCATTCCCTACTATATTCTCAACCAAACAAGGTGTAAATGGAGAACCAAGTTCATGATTAATGTCACATATATCCCTGTAGATATGATAGTAAAAAAACAAATTCCCAAAAGCCAAATCCATATTCAGGGAACACCTTTAACCATTGAGTTTAACTATAAATGGCATAACCACAAAATGCGCCAGAGGTTCAGAAGTTCCTTTAATGTACCTCTTCAATTTTGAGCTGAAAGCTTTATATCCTTCACTAGCACACCACAGCTCCTGGTAAAGAAGATGCCTAGGCACCTCCTTCATGAGATCAAGAAGAACTTTACATTTGACTTCATGAGGCCAGTCCCTTCGGGAAATCACCCTCTTTATGCCTTTCTCTTTAAGTGCAGGTATGATCTTCCCGTAAAACATATCACTGGGACGTGGAACAGGTGGAGGAGCTGAGGATTTTGTATTTGCAGAGCCCAATGCCAAAAATTGTGCTAGCTGGACACGGGTTTGCCAAGATTTAAATACACTGTAAATACTTACGACATTGCCCGCCCACTGGATTAGGCCAGCCCGACCACTGATTGGAGTCACAGAATAATAGCGGATGGTAAGCGAATTGCTACATGCAGAAGATGAAGAATGCAGAAAACCATTTATAGCCTGCAATAATTGCATGATTCTAGCATCAAGGCGCAAATCTTCTCGTCCTTTGAGAAGATATGTGTACTTCTGACCATCTGAACCAAGTATACCTAGTTTCTTAGGCTTTGTCTTTGTTGATAAGATGGTAACTTGCTCATGAAATGAAGCAATTGTGACAACCCCTTGGTGATCAGTTGCTTTGTCAGAGTCAGGTACTTGCATTTGTTTCTCAAGACCTGGCATTGGAACATCTGAAGATGATAACAAAGCCAAATGTGGAGCCACTTCTCCCAAGGAAACTGAAGACTTCCTCTGATATGAGGCCAAGGATGCAGCAATACTATCAAAAGGTCGCCACACATCACCTATAGCTGCAGAAGATACTGGAGGGATTTTAAAGGATAGTATGGCTGATTTTAGTTGGTCTTTATACTCTTCCTGGAACCAAGCTTCATGAGGAGTCTCAGGTTTTCGAGACGTTGAAGCTAATCGACGCTCCAAAGCCACAACTATTGGAGCCATCATTGCAGAATATCGAGCAGAATTTATCTTACTCTTCTCATTCTGACTAAGTGTTACATTTTCTGCAATTCTTGCTGCCTCTTCTTTCAGTAAGTTTATCCGTCTCATCACATCTGCAAAAAAATATGGTTAGCCCTATTTCTCTTCACCTAATTATGCAATAAATACTCATGTACCTTCCTCAAACACCAAAAAAGAAGTCATCAATTATCCAATGCAATTCAATGAAATGGATCTCATGATCAACAAAATATTGGAAAAATTCAGTAAGCAACCTGTATGAAGATCCTGAAGAGTACTCAGCCATAACTCCTCCCAGAGAACAGTAACATTTCCGAGTTCATTTATCATAAGCTGAACATCCTGAACCAGTCGGGGGTAAAGTTCTCTCTGCATGGAACAAGTAAATTTTAATTATCCTATTTGCTAGTCCAAACAAGCAAGTTAACAAAAGGTCAGTATTAAAGCAGTAACAACGATAGAAGTGTTGGTCAAATCCATGAGCACATCACATCATGTCTAAATAAATATGCCAGGTCAAACTAATGAGTAGCCAACAAGATGCTTATTATGCCTGAAACTAGATTAGTTTTTATTTTTCCACCCAAATATATTACAGACACTAGAAATGAAACTACTAAATCCCTGAAAAAGATTAATTGACCAGTGACCACACTTCACTGTCTTTAAATGCAGACGTGACCATTGTCAGGTTGTGAGAATTTTGATGCCAAATTTTGAAGTAAAAAGAATACATAAGCTACAAATGCAAACAGAAATTTTCATATTACCAGACAGCCCAGCACATGATGAAGCTCTTCGGAAGGTTTCTCTTCATAAGCATTAACATCAACTAGTGTTGGGTACACTATAGAATATGGAGATTGTTTCGCCAGCATTGTTAGTAAACCCTCCAACTGCTTTCGAATCACTTGTTCAGGATGCGAACTTATACGTGCAAACAGTTGAGGTGTAACCTCCTATAAAGACAATTCCAGTAGCATTTCAGTTAACTATACTCCTCATAAAACAGAAAGAAGTTAAAGTAAAAACTTGAGAACGAGCATGCAACCTGCCATGGCAACAAAGGAACAACCAGAAGAGCAGATTCAAGGGTATCTTTCAATTCCACACCATAATTGAGAAGTATATGCAATATATACAATGTAGCCTTCAGGGTGTAGCTGCCAGCTTTTTGCTTCAAAGTCTCATATTCAGAACCAGGCACTTGACTATGGCAAATACGTGAAGATGAATAAGAAAGATATTGTATGTAACCATGAGCAGCATGTCCAAACAAGGACACTCTCCTCCTCCTCAAAGACCACCAAATATCAACAAAATTATCCAATGCAGAACTAATGTCAGATTCTCCAAGCTCAAAATTTGTGCTTAACAAACAAATCCTCAATTGAGAAGATACCATGTCTGAAAGACATTCACCACCAGAGTTTTCTGCACCTGATGCCCCTGCAGCGGTTTCTATAACATTCACTATATTCCAAACCAATTTCTGCAGAGGACTCTCACTAATTGAGAGCTCTGCAGAATCAAGCCAAGAGCCTCGTTCTTCTTGTTCATCTGTGAAACCTTTCATATCTATATTGTCCTGAAAAAGACACAAAACCAATGACTTAATTCTTTGCACCTCATCCTTAGTCAACTTGAATCTGTCAGGTAGAATTTCTGGAACAAGTATGGAAGAAAACGAGCATGAATGAAGGATAGTTTCACTCTGAACATGGAGTGAGTCTCTTGCTTGCTTAAAGCACCAAGAAGCATAAGAAATCCACGACTTGCCCATGGTGGGGCAAATACGAGAAGACAATTTTGTTGTTGTACCAACAATTTCCTCAATAATAGAACCCAAATTTGATTTACAACTTAAGTTTTCTTTGCTGCCATCTTTGCCATGTGGAGATGATTCAGCCAAATCAAAATCTGCTGCCATCTGGAGAACAACACCCTCTGGACTCCAGTCTGAATAATCTCGTCTCAACCAATCTGAGAGTTTCAAGCATGCTTTGGCCTTCAGAATCCTCTCTTCAACATCAGATATTATAGATGGTTTTGAAGAAAACATGCAAGGATGCAAAAATGACCAGAGGTTTGTGAAAGCGTCTTCAAACTTGTTTTCAGCATACTGTAGTAAAATGCTCTCATACTGCAAGTTTAAGACCAGAAGATTTCGATGCCTCTCCTCCGGGCAAGCAAATACATGATCTTTTATGTAGTTGTTCAGGCGATTTGCCAACAAAAGATTATTTTGCTTGCGCGCTAAATTATGTAAATTAATGCAGAATTTTAGAGTAACTGGAGAACTTGGGGAAATGGTTTTATAAACCCTTAGAACTTTCAGCCATAGATTACAATCTTGACGAATTTTACTAATGGAAGATGGCAGTGATTCAAGAGAATTTAGTATTGATGGTAGTTGTTTGGTCTTCTCATGATTTGTTTTAAGCTTGCAATTCTCTTCTACAAGGAAAATGCAGTGCAATTGAATTGCGAGAGGTGTTGCTTCAGCTAAGCCATCAAGTGGCAGAACAGAAAGTGGTTCCTCCAACATTGACCTAGCTTTCTGCAAATCATACAGTACCTTATCACTTTTTTCCTCCTTCAGGAAGAGCAAAGATTGCAAGAGCATCTGCTCACTCCGTTGCAAGGCTATTTTTGGATCAAGGGTAAGCTCACTATTGCTTTTAGGTGTCAAATCAAGGCTTGACCATGCAGCCTGATAATCACCCTCATCAAAACGTGCTAATGCATGGATTGCATTAACTTCATTTCCAGCCATTGTTAGAGCACCAGAATAACTTCGACCAGTATGTTTAGCACGAAGCTGTTGTAATTCTAACAGCCAGGTTTCAAGAGATCTCCAATCAGATACAGCCGTATAACTCTCAATTATGCGTGCTATGACAAACTGTATACCATCAGAACCAAGGGAGCTGAGTGACTCTTCTGTCTGTAGCAAGTGCGTAAAGTGAGCTGCAGCGTTTTCATACTCACCTCTTGCCTGATATATAAGCCCACTTATCCAAGAAAGTGGTCCAACAGTTCCACCCTCACTGAAGGACTGATTTTCGTCCCCAAGTAAGGAGAAGGTAATGGAAACCCATTTTTGAAGGCCAATCAAAGACTCTGGATCAGAACTCTTGCAAAGAGCTAGTGAAACATCTCTTAAAACTTTCAAGACATCTCCTCTATACCTTCCTCTGATATTGTGGAGGTTATCAGTTACCTGGGTCCTAGATTTGTCCTTCAAAGTTGACACAGAAAGATTCTTGAGCTCCTGCAAACGCAGTGTACAATACTGAATAACAGCATCGTTACAATGTACAGCCAATCCAGCATTCATCATTGGCTCACAAATACGAGAAAACCAATCCTCACATACTTTTTTGTTTGCTCGAAAAAATAAAGTACTCTGACGAGTCGCAGGTGGTAAAATGACAGACCCCTCATATGCATTATATACATTTTTCTTAAGAGCCTCAACAAAATCCAACAATAATCTCATTGGTAGCAAGTGAGCACCAGAAGACCCTATCATACTTAAGTTCCCATCGCTTTGCTCATTATCAAGTTGCAAAAGGTGTGCAATGTCCAAAAGCATACGTTCTAGAGCAGCAAATGTTTGGGTAGGGCCACCAAGGTTAGTCCGCAGTCTTGTAGCTATACAGTACCGAGCTGCTTCTTGTACTGCCCACCAGGCACCAGCCAAATTATTGACAGAACAGATTTTTTCAAGTATGTCTTCATCCACTCGTACATCCAACCATGGAGAATTAGCACCAAAAACTCCTGTTTCTTCAGGCAGACTTAAAACAGCATCCTTTGAACTCTGGCAACTATGAATAAGGCGCTGGATCCAAGAAGAAAGAGGTACCTTCCATCTTTGTGAAATGTAACTTAAGATCGACACAAGATGTTGGGAGTGCAGTTGCAGTGGCAACTGCTTCAGGGCAAATAATTGTTTCCAGTGCATCTTAGAACTGTTTCCTAACACAGGGTCAACAGGCCTAAATCTTCCATAATCATACAGACCACATGTGTATATAGTAGTAGGCAAAATATGGGCAAGAAGTCTTACATATGCATCCCGTATTTCTAAAGTTGGATCCCCAAGTTTCTCCAGTATGACTTCGGCTAAGGGATAAAAACACACAGGATGCAAAAGTTTTGCCTGCATAAACATCTCCAAAGTTATGGCAACATGTGACCTCACTTCCTGTTCCCTCTCAAATGTACCACCTAAAAGTGAAAAAACTAAGTTCATGATTACACCAGCATATTCACATGCTTCGTAGGAAAAACCACTAATGCTTGAGACCTTATTAACAGCCATTACACTCTCGCAGAACTTTTGTCCCCAATCAAGAACAACTAATTTAATTGCCAGAGGAGAAGAAACATGAAAGGCTTTTACAACGAACTTGCTGTACTTCTCCAAATGCTCAGTAATCACAGCCAAACGCTCATTACTGAATTGATCATCTCTGTCCTCCTTTTCAGTTGGAAACTCAACAAAAGTCTTCTCACAATTCTGTTCTCTCACAGAACACTTAATTAAGAAGTCAACTGAATTTATCCGCTCCAATGTCTTAACAACAGTGATCTGCAACTCCATGAAATCCTGGATTGGTAATTCAAAAGGATTCATCTGTTTTGTTATAAACGACTCTAACTTTTCTAACCTCCTGAGATACAACGAAGCAATATCCTTTTGTCCAATCAAACTGCTGTCCCCAGCCATGCAAACACACGCTAATAGTACTTTCAAATCAAACTTGATTAAGGCCAATAACTCAGCTTTTGAAAATGTTTTAGTATCTACAATACAATTAAATTCATAGGAATGACCATCGTTGTTTCCTATTAAACTCTTCAAGAGCTCCAGTTCCTCAATCAACGAGGTGACTGCTTCATCAACGACTTCTGTATTCGCATGCTGAAGCAAAAAAACGTAAGTAGCTGCAGAACTCCCAGTCACCAAATGATTTGGATGCAACCGCAGTTGAGAGACCGATGCATCAAACTTCAATAACTTCTTCACGGACAACGGAAGGAGCCCAAGCTTTTGCAACGACAACAACTGAAGATTAGTCTTCAAAACCCCATGAACTTGGAAAGAGCTAATCTTCTTCAACCCTGGCCGCTGCACTGTCACTCCAAACTCCAAGCTCTGAAACAAAATATCAACAGCAAGAGGATAAAAACTTGAAAACCGCTCCTGCAAAATCTCAGCCAAAAGAGTCAAACACTTCCACGAATCCTCAATCCAGTCAGACCACCCAAATTTCTGCCCAATCATAGACAAACACCGCAGCAATCTTGGCAGCAGGGCGCTAAGCGGCTCGCATATCTGTTCAAGCAGGTTCATCTCCAGTAATCCCGAGGCAGTGGACTGCAGAATAGTTGAAAAACAAGAAAGCAGAGCAAGAAGCCGCCGAAACTGCTGCGGCGTGCCTGGAGTTCCATCATGAAGCAAAACCTCCATGTCCCCCAAGAACTTAGTGAGCAATCTCAAGGACATGGGAAGACTACCAACCCAATGCTTCTGAAACTGCAAGAAGCTATCCAAAATAACACGCCTATCCGATTGAGCTAAATCCGGCATCAAAGCCCAACCGAGAAGCAAGTCAACAATGTCAGGGAAATGAGGCTGAAAGCACCTCATAAACTTCAACGATATCAAAGTAATAACACCAATAAGTCTGTGTAACAGAGCCAGAGAGGTTCTCTCATCCTCAAGCAACACCTGACAGGCCTTCAGAATAGGCAAAGCATACCTGTCCGTTCCACCAACGTTGAGGAACTCGCGGAGGCCTTCCAGCGCCAGTTCTTTGGTGCCATCGACTGCGACGGCGGTGCTCAGAGACGGCAACGCCCAGCCGATGAAGCGGTCGACGAGCATGAGGAGGTTTTGTCTTCCGTTGGAAGCGACAGGGATTGAAGCGGCCACGGCGCAGAGCGCACCGTAGGCTGTGACCGCGGCCTGCCGCACCTCGTAGCATCTGCAGGAGAATCGAAGTTAGTTGAAAACGGATGAGTAGTGTGAGTGAAGTGAGTTTTGAAATTAGGTCAAAAACGGAGTGAGGTGAAATGAGTTAGTTACTTGTCGGAGAGGAGTTGGGAGAAGGCCTGGGCGAGGAAAGTGGCGGAGTGAGAGAGGAGGAGGGAGTTGTGAGGGTGGAGGATGGCGCGGTGGAGGGAGTGGATCGCAGCGAGGCGAGGGGAGGGGTCGTCGTCGGAATCGTCCTTGGGGAGGGCCGCGGAGACGAGTGCAGCGAGGTGTTGGTGTTGCTGGTGTTGGTGAATTCCTTGCATCACTGCGTTTCATTGCTTTCTGCTTCCCATGTCCACCAAGTAACCATACTAATACCTTTCTGTCTTCCATCTCCTCTTCCCAAATTTGTTTTTCTTTAAATTAATAAGCCATGGGAAATATTTGGAAAAAATAAATTAAACAAGTTTAATATTTTATACAACATTTAGAATTTTAAATTAGTCTATCACTGAGTTGCAAATTTTGCGATTAATTCTTCGAAATTGGTTTATTACAGTTTGATATAAGAACATGTTTATGATAATAATATTTTTAAAATCATTTATTCTTATAAATAAAAAGAAATGAGATGGCACTTACTGAAATGAAATATGTACTCATAGAAAGCACATTCATTCAACATCCTGGTGACCAACATTTTAAACACGAGGGCAATAAAATCTAATTCTATTTTAACTATTTACTTTCAAAAAAATATAAATTGTAATTTATTGTCATAAAATATTAAAATATTCTTCATAAAACTATTGTTTATTTATTATTTCAAAATTAAAAATACGAAATTCATCTTAAGTTTCCAAGTGAGTTCGTTGGTAAAAGAGTTCTTGCACTTTTAGATTTTATCCTCATGTTTGGATTGAGAAAGAGGTTGGAGAGAAAAAATAAAGAAAATTGACATTTTATATTAGTTTTCTTATGGTATGGATTTATATTTATAGAGAAAAAATAAATTTCAATTTCAATTTTCAATGTTTACTTAATTTAATAAGAAAATTTATGACTTCTTTCTCTCTCTATATATATATACTTTTTTATTTTTTTTAATTATCATTTTAAAAACTAATTATCAATTTTTATATTTTAGTAACTAATTTTTAAAATTTAAATAATTAATTAATATAAATGTTTTTTTTTATTATTACACAATATTACTTATAATATTTTGGCTTAATTATGCAAATTTGTGATAAATTTAGAATTCAATTATGTCCTTACTAAATTTTTATGGTTGTTAACTACCAAATAAATTAAAATTTTTTAAATTGAATTCTCAAATTTAATTTTGGCTTAAATACCTTTTTAGTCCTCATTTTTGTTGCGGATGGTCCTCATGTTGACAAAATGTTTAAAATGGTCTTCATTTTCGCAATTCATGTTTTATTTGGTCTTCTTCTGTAACGCCGTTTAAATCATTAACGGAGCATAGGACAGGTGGCAAGTTTGTATTAGAATGTGTTACATGTACTGTACATATGGCTAATTAACCTTAATTTTTTTAATTTAGGAGAAATTTTGCAATTAGGAAAATTTATTCATCTTCGTCTTTCTGGAAGACTTTTAGGATGAGGACCATTTTAAACATTCGGTAAGAATGAGGACCATTTTAAACATTCTGTCAAAATGAGAACAACCCGCAACAAACACTACGAAAATGAAGACTAAAAAGATAATTAAGCCTTTAATTTTTCTTCTGATGTGGTTGTTACGAGTTGATAGGGTTATTATTTTTTCATGGTAAGTTATCACGGTATGTAATTTGATTATTTTGTTATTTTATAAATTATAATTTTATAATTTTATAATTGTATTATTAGATCGTCATATTGTTATATATGTTATATTGTTATTGTTATCGTCATAATGTTATATCACCACATCGTTATATTGTCATAATGTCATATCATTATATAGTCATATTATTTATGTTGCCTTATCATTATATCATGTTGTTATGTTGTCATATTGTTATACCATCATATTGTGGTATCATTATATTGTCATATCGCTATATTATCATATCGTTACATCGTCGTATTGTTATATCGTCATATCATTATACCGTCATATCATTATATTATCACATTGTTATATCGTAATATTGTTATATTGTATATCGTTATATCATCATGTGGTTATATTATCGTATTGTTATATATATATATATATATATATATATATATATATATATATATATATATCATCATCATGTGGTTATATTATCATATCGTCATAGTCATATTTTTATATGGTCAAATTGTTATATTGTCATATTGTTATATCGTAATATTATTATATCGTCATATCAACGTATCATCTTATTGTCATATTTATAAAATTATTAAAGTATACAATTTTAAAATTATAAAATTATAAAATTATAAATTATAAATTATAAATTTTTAATTATAATATTTAAAATAATAAAATTATATGTGATAATTCAGCTGATACGACGAAATAATAACTATGACTACTTTAGCAAAATATAAAGATTTATTAAAGATTAAAAGTTTCAAAATTTACGGGACACTTCCAACATAATTAAACCTAATATTTTATATTTCAATAACTAAAATTTATTTTACGTATAACTATATCTATATACACATTTTATTTTTTCAATTTTACTATATAATTATTACTTTTAAAATTTAATTATTTATAGATATTTAAAAAATACGATAACACATATGTTTACATTAATATATATAAAATAAAAATTCTTGTGTAATATATATATATATATATATATATATATATATATATATATTTTTTTTATTTATATATTTTTTATTTTAAATTAAAATAATTATATTTTTATTTTAACTGTTAATTTAAATCTAATTATTTTTAAATTAAAATAATCATTTTATCAATTTTTTATATTAAAGTACTATTTATTTTAAGTTATCTATTCTTTAATTAAATTAATCATCTAGGCTACTTGTTTTCACCAATAATAAATAAATCACCTCTAATCACTTATTCATTTTTCACCCGAGTTATGCAAAAAAAAAACAATAAAGAAAAAAAAACAACTGAAGGTTAAGAACTTTATTTATTTGAAGGACCCTCCCATAAAAAGGAAAAACAAAACTTACATTAAAGCAATTTAAATTGCATATCTTAGGTTTTGTGGTTTCGAGGGTGCGAAATTCTCCAAATTGAAGGGTTTAAATTGTAAATTTAGTTAAAGGCAGGAATCTCCTCTTTCGTTTTGCTGCCTATTGGCGTTGGTTTTGTTGTCGAGAGAGAAGAAAACCCTGCGAAAGGCGAAAGTCCAGAAAGAGCAAAACGATGTCGTATGACGATGTGGAGATCGAGGACATGGAGTGGAACGAGGAGTTGCAGGCCTACACGTACCCGTGCCCTTGCGGGGACCTCTTCCAGATCACGAAGGAAGACCTCAAACTCGGCGAAGAGATCGCTCGCTGCCCTAGCTGCTCTCTCTACATCACCGTCGTCTACAACATCGAAGATTTCCTCGCCGATTCCGACCAAAATCGACGGAACAAGGGTATCCAACCTTCCAAACAACAAACCGTAACCGTTGCTTGAATTTCAGGTAACTCACTGTTTCTCGTCCACATCTATTTTCCTTTTCCAGAATTAATAGTGCGCAGTGCAGGGAGAAAAAACGGAATGACTTATATGTTTTTATATTACAGTCATGCCTGTGAATTTAATTGTAAGTATATTGATAAGGAGAATTGTAAAGTTTTGGGATTTCTCTGGAAACACTTTTTGGAGAAGAAAATAAAGAACACAAATTAAGTAAATTTCTTTGTAAGTTAATGCTGGTGCATAAGTTAAGAGTCTGAGTTTGAAAAACTTATATAAAGGAGATTTTACAAATTAGCTTGAAAGATTTTTTTTTTCTTCTCTTTGAAGTGTTTATGAATAAGTTTATGCAAACAAACTTCAATGAATCATGATTGAACCGATTATCTTGGTTTAACGTTGGATGCTGGACCCATGAACTTTAAAAGGCAAGCGGAGCAGTTGGTACAAGGTCTAGTTATGCTGGCGTGTGTGGATTAATAGCGAATGGAGTTAGCTGGCTTCTGATGTGTTTAACTTTTCTTGGATGGCTCGCTGATTGAAATTGAAGTTCTGTAGTGTGCTCACTTTTGGCAGTTGTATTCCTTGACATGCATTTTGGTTTTATAAACTTTCGTTTTATTAATTGTTGTGTGTGGATGAGTGGCCAATTGCATGTGCTGTGTAACTTTGGGTGCAGGACTCTTGATTTTATATTGTAGGTTCTATTATCATTTTATAGATTTCAAGGAATTGAAAGTTGAAGGATGCTTGAATGTAGTTGTTGTAATCAGGTTACTTATTGTGGTTATTATTCTTTGAGAGCGGATTACTTATTATTGCTTTTTATTAAATACTGAATTGTAAATATGTTGTTTTATTTTCCTTAACCGACTGTGTACTTTGTCTTGCAGATGTCCTGACTTGTGGGGTGCGTAGTAGGTTTTGTCACGGCAATATACTGTTTTGCAGATCGGAGTTCTTGGTATTTTTGATGGAAAAGGGAGAAAAGAATTTAAGATGATAGATTTATTGCAGCAATAATGCTGCTGTTATTTGCCCTTCTGAAGGGAATAGGGAGCCAAAAATTTTGTCATTGAATTTGTTTGAAGTTTGATATATCTCATGTACCTGGCCTGTGAAACATCTCGTTGTAATAGTTAGACTTCATAATACCACCCGTTTACTGAATTATATAGCTGCTACTTATGTGCAAGTTTTCATGTTGAGCAAGTGACTCTTGCTGTTCTTTATTAGAATATTTATGTGTATTAGCTTACTGTTTAGGTTTCTTTGTAGAGTTGATTAATATAAAAGAACCTTGATTAATACAAAGGATTAAAGGACTCCAAATTCCAATCCAAGGAAGAACTAGACAATAGTGTAATCCAAATGATAGTGCAACCAATAATAGATAAATATGGTAGTCATTACAAGTCAAAATGGAAGAAACCATTACAAAAGGAAACTATAAGCATTAATTACTAAAAATATTTAGAGCATGTAAGGCAAGTAGTCCAAATCACTGGCAGATGAGTGTGTGTTTATTCCCTCCTAGTACCTATAACGTGCACCAGAAATGTTCTTACTACTTGGTCGTCCCCTGATATAACTTCACAGATGCATACATCATTGTTTTTTATCTTGTTCCTTCTACTAAAATTTGCCCAACCCTTGATACATATTCTATCATCCTGCCACCTACACACTTTTCCCGTCACTTCTAAGTATCTTTTTCTGATGGGTGCCTGTTGTGCCAAGTTGAGATGATAGTCTTGCAATTTGCTTCTTTGAATATCCTGTTGTGATAATCAAAGTAAGCAGCTATAACTTCAAATTATCAGAACAACCCCATTAATACACATATTATACCTTACGCCGGCAGTGTTGGCAACATTTAAGGGTAATCTTTTCAGGAAAACTGAGGGAAAAATCTTGAATGGCGATTCCTGGAATATGCTGCAATAGAAAGGAATCAAATCAAACCAAAAGTGAAAAGTACAATAGATGAAAAAGTGAAATTGCTTAAACAGAGTCAGGACATGGGGAATCAAACAATTAAGACTTTAAACATGAACACAATATTAAAAGGGCATACAAACCAAAGGGAATTTAATTAGCAACGGAAAGTAGAAGGAAGAAACAAAGACTTAGAGCAAATTGACTCACTCATCTAACAGTGCTTTAGTGTCTGAAAAGCCAATAGCTATATGCACGTTAAAAGGACAGAACTAGAACAAACAATATTAGAATTCTAAGTTCTAACCAATTCGTTGGGTCTACTTCTGTAGAGTTTTGCTTCAAAAAAATTATTCTCTGGCTGAATGCACGTTTCTGGATCAAATTCATCTTCTTTGAAAGGGTCTTCAGTCTGGGGGTAGGAACTTGTTGCAGTGTCCTCTAAGAAAGATAAATCAGTGGGTAAAGGCTGATTCATGCACTCATATTAAGACATGGATAAGAAAAAAACCTAGTTTTCGAAATTAGTTGAAAATTTAATTACTTCTGCAAGCTTTGCGATAACTTTGACTGGTGTATCCAACAGAACCAACGATGATTTCTTCTTCACTCTGTTCCTCCATCTCTGTGTTCTCATCAAAATCACTATCGTCATTGTCGTCATCATCGTATTCCTGATCTTGGCTGTCTTCTTCCTCGTCCTCTGTGTCACGGTCCTCAGCTTGTTCCTCCGGTGTTATCACTGTCTCTTCAACTTCTTGTCTCGCTGCTCTCTCTTCTTCATTCCCCTCCTCCTCCTCCTCCTCCATCTTTACCAGAGTTTTCTCACACTGTGTTGATTTTTCAAGGATTGTGACCCTGAACTCATTAACCCCATCATATCTAAATACCAGAAAATCTGCATTTCCTAAGCAGTTTTCTGCATGGAAAATCTTCCACCCTTCATCGAAATATAATCTATCTCCAAAAAACCGTGTTTTAACATGCCACACTCTCTCACTACGATTCCTGAGGAGGACATCCTCAGGGATCCTTCCCTGTAACCCTTCCAGCTTCACAAAAGCATTTGGAATAAGCTGCAATTTAAGAGAAGAAAAAGAACAATGCTCACTGAAGATCATTACTTGAGATCTTATAATACTTTGATAGTGTTTGGAATCAAAAAAACTGCATTTGTATGTTACACTACTAAAGCAATACATAGATATAACTAAGTTCTTACAACTCTTACTATTTTCAATAAATTTAACAATCCATACAATGTATCACAATATTCTGAGTAGTACTCTAAGAACACCAATGTTATAGTTGCAGAAAGTACCATTCTTTCAGAGTGTTGCTCTTGAAGGAAGACTTTGAAGAAGTCTGGGTGCTTCTCTGCACCAGTCATCGTGCTATTGCTGCTGTCAAAGGAATTTTGAATTCTTGAATTTGTTAAAGAATTTTGGATCCTTCTATGAAAGGCTTAATCTTTTCATAACACAAGTTCTGAAAATTTAGCATCCTCTTGATATTCAAAACAATGAAAATTTTCAAATAATTTGATCAAGAAATTGAATGCACAAAGACGTAATATTTATATGGTTTAGAATCCGAAGCACGTGATTTATTTATATAATCGTAATAAGATATATTTCAAATTTCACATCATTTAAATTTTTATAAATATATTATCCATAATAAAATTTTATGTATTTCTAAATATCATAGTATATTATTCATCAAAATTAAATGATGGGATAAATTTTTAAATAATTTTGGAATTGCTTAAAACTTTGTATCATAATCTAATTAATAAGAATATGAAGTTCAACTGTTTGCATTAATCAAATTTACATTTCATAAAAAATATTAGATATAATTTGACTAAGCTTTTATGCATGGTGTAAATATATCCCAACCTTATATTATATTATAATACTGTTTATTTCCTAGTTTTTTTGGGGGAAAATGTATTTTTTAAGAGTTCATTTTTAATTGCATTCATATAAAAGAATGTTAGTCCAATAAAATAAACTAAAACATTTTCTCAACACTAAATATTTAATATTTTTTTAATTAATACAAAAAAATAAAGAAAACTACTAAAAATGATTAGATTAGTGTACGTGAAAAGAGAAAAAAAAAAGAGATAATAACAACTAAATGACCCTATTATATCAGTTCAATTGAACTATTCATAATCTCTATTTTTAGGATTTTCTTTATTAAAATAGAATTTTTACTTTCAAGCTCTCTATATTAATTATGTTTGGCTCATTTGTTTTCATTTAAAAGAAATCCCGTTCTCTCTTTATTAGGGCCACTTACCTTGTAATTATGTTTAACACTGCAAAAAGATTCGTAATTTATTTTCTGTAAAAACAATTAATACAGTTGTTCATCATTCACCTACTAAGGTTTTATTTCTGAGTTTAATGTCAAAGGACAAGTTAAATCACACACAGGTTTAATTAAAGAAGCTCTTTCCTTTTTTCTTTTTCTTTTTTTCATAAATGGACTTTTGATAAAGAAGAACTTAAACTTTTCTTTTTTTCTCAAAAATAATTTCAACACAAACATATGCATGCATGGCAGTAGAAAACTGCTGTTTCTTAACCAAACAAAAAACATTAACAATGTTATGATTAAAGCCATATCAAAACTAAGGATAAACTCAGACAAATGAGTCATTCATGTTCGCAGCTACCAAAACAAAAAAAAGAAAAGAAAATCAAACTAAGGTTTTTACAAAAATGGAACAAACATTGCACAAGAAAAAACCCATGTAATCAGGTATTTTTTATACACTCAAAGTGTTAAAAACCAGTTCTTCCCAACCCTTTTGAGTCTTTAAGATGGAAATGTCCTCACTTTCGAGCTAAAAGTTTTCCAGAAGGATGAAAAAAGCAAAAGAAGAAGAAAAAACTAAGCTTTATATTTGTTCTTAAAATTTTCAAATCATAAATCCCATTCAATCTTTCTTTTTTAAGAAAAGGGTGTTATAGAAGCACAAGGTTTGGTTTTAAACAAGTCTTACACGAAGCATTGTGAAGTTAAATACAGTGATACTGCAAACCCTAAATACAAATGGTACAGAGAGATCATACCAGTGTATGGCTCAGTCACCTCAACGAACAAGAATCAAAGTTAACATTAATCTGTGAAAGTTGGAACAGGTACGAGATTTGGAGCTGTTACACCTTGATTATGCAGAAGATGTTATTGCAGAAGCAACTATATATTCACATGCCCTAGTGCTTTGAACCACACATATATAGCAGAAGCACTTATCTTTGGGATCTATTTGTTTTCTTTGAGAGGTTTGGTATGAAAGATTTGAAGAAGAAGCAGAAGGGTAGGGTAAGGTTGTGGGTTTTTTGTGCAGGCTTCTCAACTTTACGGTAAGATTTTGGAATAATGAAAATATTGGTTTCTGTGATCTGATTCTTATTATCACAAAAAATTAATGAAATGGAAGATAAATTTATTTTTGGTTTCTTCAAGACTCCAAGAAACTTCTGTTTAAGTGTCTGATGAGCCTCTCATGATTGTTGTGATTCTTTCTTTTCTCGGAAAATGATTGTGAAAACATGTCACACAACATGGCATGCATGGTGCATGGTGCATGTCCAGTACTGCACCAATTATTTCAGTTCAGTGTAGATTATGGCAATTAATCTTCCATTTTTATCGTGTGGTCCATCTAAATATTAATGATTCTACGTACGAAATGCTATATTTTAACCTCAGCAAGCATCTTCTAAGTTGCTTTTCTATTTTATGAATAACGTGTATGGACAGGATTGACCCTATAATAAGCTATAATTAACCTTAATGATATATAAGTCTGATTTTTATTTCAAGAAAGATAATTTTTTTTTGTATTACAGGAATTAAAGGGACAACACTAGTTAACCATAGTTGAGTAAATATCAAATTAAGAATGATTTGGCATATGATTCTTCTAATATTGTGAGCTTAATCCATGATTCAAAACAAGGTTCATGTGTCACTTAACTTTGAATGAGAGCTATAGGAAGTTATTGAGAGATTAAAACCATTTTTTTATTATCATTGTTACACGTGTACTATATAGGAAGATCATAGAAAAGAATAATAAGGTTTAGAAATTATATTCAACAATGAATTCAGGTGAAACAATGTCAAAGTGAAAAATTTTAGCAGTTTATCAAGTTGTAAGGTAAGTTATTAAGTTCGTTCAAGCTGAAGGCAAAGCCAGAAACACATAATCTTTTACCACTTTGACCAAAGAAATACCATGTTGTGAATTTTCTAATCACCATATTCACTTCTTTATTTCCTTTCTAAAAAAATACTCTCTAAAATCATTCCAAATGTGATTTTTTTTTTTCACTCTGTTAGTTTGTCTTTCCAAATTTAAATTCCATATCGCTTTGTAAAAACTTGCTTTCGGATCTAATTTTTAAGTGTATTCGTATATTCCAATATTAATTTTTAAAATATATATATATATATATATATATATATATATATATATATATATATATATATATATATTATATATATATAATTTTTTTTGTATAT
>Ga0214543_1005940_pt1 | contig 22095 bp, 9 predicted proteins | sample CNSS2metaG_FD_160094 | JGI IMG/M metagenome (GOLD analysis project Ga0214543, IMG submission 160094) | Root nodule microbial communities from cowpea collected in UCLA plant growth center, Los Angeles, California, USA - CNSS2 | ecosystem: Host-associated > Plants > Roots > Nodule | place: USA... | reverse complement strand
TATATCGGAAGTTGACTACTAGAAATTCAAATTTTTTATCTGATATCGACTTTTATTGATAGCCGACATGCAAAAATAAATTTGGGAGTATGATCTATTTATATTTTCTCAAATAGTTAAAGAGTAGTTTTAAATCATACAAACTTTTTGGAGGTGCAAAATAAATCTTGGAGGTGTAGGAAGCAATTAGGAGTCTCTTTCTTTTTGGATCAGAGCTCAACTCAATCTTTTTCTCTTTCGAATTTATAATTTTTAAATGATTTAACATTTTCAAGTCTATTACAACAATTATTAAATAGTTAAAAAAATAAATATGAACTGAATTATGTAAAATCAACTACTAGCAGTTTGACATATTGTATGGTATTTTAATTTTTACAATATTAAAATTAAAATGTTAAAACTATTTTTAGTATTTAAAAATAATAGTAATTTAGTTATCATGATTTCTCAATGATAAAAAAGTAAAAAACTTTAAACTATTAATTCAATCAATATTATTTAATTTGAAAGTTTAGTTTTCCAAGGAAATATTATAACGAATTTACATAATAAAAATTAGTAAAAGAGAATTTGATTTTATATAACTTTAACTTATAGTTTGAATAAGACATCTAACGTGAATAAAAAGAGTGAAGAGAAAAAGTAAGAAATTTAAATTTGAATTGGATGGACAAAAGAAAAATAATAATTTTTGTTTCTTTATTTATTGTAAAATATACAATAAATGTTGACAGAAATGATCAGATTGTATTTTTAAATAATGAAGGGTATAATCCAAATTAAGTGCGAGATTACTACGACTCTTTTAAGAAATTTAATTACCATTTGTACTTTAAATTACTTTAATGAAGAAAATAAAGAATCTAAAATGAGAAGAAATAAAATATTTATTATTCTGAGCCGACATTTTATTTACGATTTTAGAATAGTTTCAAAAACATTAAATATTTATCAATCAAATTGAATATTAATAAGACTTCGCTTGAAAAAAAAAAAAGAATCATCTCTTACAATTCTACAAGTTCATATCAAATGGTTTATTTGTTAATCAACGAACTTAAAAATTACAACCCACACGTAATCATCGAGCAAGATTAGATTATTAAGTTAAATTTGACTATGAAAACTTTGAATTTTTGTTATTTTTTGTGTTGTATCTACCGAGTGTTAGCCAATGAGAAAGTGGTAGCAAAAAATTGACTTGAACCTTATCAAAACTTAGAAGCAGACGTATTTCTTTTATTTTAATGTGAATTGCTACCTTTTTGTTAATTTTTGATTAATTAAATTATTTGAAAATAAAAAGGTTTAGTTTGGGGAACATAAAATAGTAATACAATTACTTGGGACTGATTCTGCACACGCAACACACAGATTTGCTCCAAAACATAATACGGTTTTTATTATCCTTTTATAGCCGCCTGATACAACAGACAAAAGTTTATTTACAAGACATCACAGAGACACATACACCGACTTTGTAAATGATTGATTCTTCCTCCCAATGTCCTTGGAGCTCATCTCCAACTTGTATATAATTTATTAATGTACATCTGATTCTTGTCGGTAATCATTTTAGAATTGGAAAATTATTTAATATATATAAATAAAAGAGTTTGAAACATCTACAAAATAAAAACTATCGTATTTGTTAATATGTCTGTATAACAATATACACGTACAAAGGTTTTCAGGACTCATACACTAGAGGATCTTCTTTAGTGGTGTTGGTCTCCCATATGTATAATGTAATATATAAATATTTTTCTTAAAATTTTAGTATATTTCGTATATTTAAGTCCAAAAAATATTTCAACAAGTTCCTTAAATTATACGTACAAAAAAGTTGTAACATAACATGAGGATTATACTATTGAAAATTTTATCCGCCTCCACTTTCATTTATATAACATCTATTCTTATAACCAATATAATAATCACACTAGCCTACAACAAACATATAACAAACATATAAGGTGATTTAATGTAACAAAATATATCATTATTTACACATGGCATCATCATAATAAATATGTGTTGCACTCTTTCGCATCCTATGAGAAGTACATTATATATTTGTGTTTAAATATGACAAATAAACTCGTCCTGTAGGTACTGTTTGAATTCGTTCCCATTTTGATGGGGAATCTCTGTATTGGTTGGGTATGAATATAAGTATGTATGGGAAATTCTCAACTTTTTCAATTGGGTATGAGGATGTACATATCCGCCTCATTCCCGTCCCCATACCCGCCATAATATTCGCCCCGTTAAAATTATTAAAATATTCATAATTAATTTAGTAACATTATATATATATATATATATATATATATATATATATATATACACTACACACTTTTTATTATTTAACTCTTCTAATTATTTGTTTTTCATGAAATTTTTTCATATCTCCAATATATTTTTCATCTTATCATAACATTTATCCAATTATGTTCAATTGATGTATGTTAATTAAATATTTTTTATGTCTCACATTTGAATATTTTTATTTATTGTATATTTTTCTTTCATATGAAAATGTTAAACGCTCTCAATTCAAGTGTTTAATAATATAAACTTTTCATTTATTAGGTAATATTAAAAATTTATCTTTTTTATTATATTATTATTAATTTTTTTTCATTCGAATAACTTATTTGTTTTGCTAAAAATAATTTTTGTGATTTCTCAACTATTGACTAGGTTAATATTTGAAAATTTGTTTAGAACTCTAAGGTATTTTTCATCTTATCATAACTGTAATTATGTATATATTTTCCTTTGTGTGATTTCTTTCAATCATTTCTCAAATTGTTTCTAAAACACATATTTAATTTTTTTTTTATTTGTTATTTATTTTTATCATGTCGAATAATATTTTGATATATTTTATATAACTATTTTTTTATTTTCTAACGCATATCAAAGTGTAATTTTGTCACTATAATTGTATAAATAAATTTTATTTACTATAATATAAAAATTTAATACAATTGCTATGATTTTTTTTATCATCATCCAACATATATTGAACTTAAAAAGATACAAGATCTATGTTGAAAATTTATTATTATTACTTTAATCTTTTTTCTTTGCATGATTTTGATTAAGTGATGTATTATAACTTTGATTAGAGTATGAAAAATAGGTTCATAAAATTTAAAAAATTGAAGTAAATAGACATTTAAAATATATTTTAAGTTGAATATTTGTTTTCCTTTTATATATTTTTAAAAATATTTTTAAATTTTATCAATTAGGTTTTATTAATATTTACAAATTTAATAAATGTTTGGTTCTATTCTATTTGGTATTCTAATTTGAAATGTATATATAATTATAATTTTTTTTTTAAATATTTTATAGAAAAAAACAAATATTTACCGTAATTTTATATTATTTTACCGTAATTTTTCTTTATCGTAATTGAATATTTAATAATATTATATTTCCTTTACCGTAATTTTATAATATATAAATAATTATAAATTTTATTTAAAATTTAATAATGTAAGATTGAATTAAGTTAATTTTTTTTTTCGGATATCTAGTGGACATAATGGTTTCAGAATAAGACGAAATATGAAGCGAAAGAGAAGGTACAGAAACCGGAACATATATGGTAAGGCGACCTTTCCGCGCGCCAAACAGCACACAACTTTCCTTGACCTAACGTAAAGTGAAGGGTGGCGAGTTTATGTGAAGCTGCGCATCTACTTCCTTCCTACAGATTCATCCCGTGTGTTGTATCAAACTGCTTCCAATACTACTTTCTCTTAAATAATATAATTTAATGTTCCATTTGCCTAAACAAATCTGCACACTGTTAACTCAAAAACCACATTCTATCTTTCACATCACAAAGTAGATTCCTTTGTTTCCCATATTATCTACTTCTTTTACAGTGTTATCGAGGTAAAAGATAATGAATCTGTTCATTACATGTATGCAGGTCCCACTCTCAAGATTTCTTCTTCTCCTCTCAGTCTCTCCAGACAAATATCTCAGGGCAAATGTTTGTGTGGAAAATACATAATTGTTGGTTACATTCAGATGGATATGTTTATACGTGAGGTGACTTCCATATACAAGATATTTGTTTTTGCATAATCTTGATCACTTATTTCATAGTTTTTATGTAAATTATAAACAAGCACACACATGTCTCAATCCTAGAACAAATATTTTTAATGTGTGTGACTAGTATAACTTCAAAACACTTATTTTTACCCTTTGGAAAACAACATGAAAAAAATATGTATTTGTGAAAATATTTGGTTGTGTTCCAAGATGTAATGATCTTATTCCTGCGTACTTTATAGAAAATACGGATTACATAATTCTTTTGTGTTGAATTCTTAGTTTTAGATTTTAATATTGTTAGTGTTTTATGATATAGTTTAGCTTTTTGTAATGCTCACGGTACAGATACTATTATGAAAGGGCATTAAAAATATGAAAGGTTACAAATGATATTCTTAGGAGAGTAAAGATAATACAGATTATACAGAGGTACAGATACATTGTATATGATAGCATGTGAATCTCATTAAATAATGTTTAAAAGATGTTTTTATTTTTTTAAAATATTTATTGACTTAAATTTTTTTTAGATGATTGTAATGACTTGGATATGATATTAACATTTTATTATCGAACTTCGATAGTAGAATTATTTTTTATGGTTTGTTATATCAGACGAAGTACACAAGTACATGTGTGAGCCGATATGCTTAGCACAAAAATATATTTAACCGATGTGACATGTTAGTATATAAGTATTTTCCTTGGTATATATTTGGTACAAAGTACTTATGGGTACACATTTGGTACACGTATTTAAGTAACATATTTGTTCATCTCAAATAGTTTTTGGTGTTATTCTTTGAAATGCAGATACAAATAATAAAATTATAAAAACTGGATCAATAAAAGAATATTCTGTAATGACTGCATGATTAACGTCACTATTCAGCAACAAAAAATGCATCGCTCTTTTATTGTAAAGTCGATGTCATTTTTCATCTTTTAAATTTGATTTATAAATATACAGTAGAATAGGTACGAGTAGTGCCCTGTAAGGTTTTAAATTCGTAGCCTCGCCTAGTAATCCTGCTTATATAAATGACGTAATGCAATGCGTGCAAATAAATTGAAAAGTGATAGTTGGACACTTGGTTTTATATTATTTTATAATACAAAAAGTAGTCAAAAGCATTGACACACTTCTCTACATGAAATTTGAGGAACTAGTTTGTCCCATGTACATGTACACTTTTTATTTAAAAATGGAAACATTAAAAAGTCTTGAAAGAAGGTGGTTGAATTATTTATATAGAATATAATAAGAGATACAGCCTAGTATTTTGTTATACTAAAACACGAGCAAGTCGTTGTGGATGTCGTAGCCCAACTTCTCCAAATTGGGTTGCACCGCGAACTGAATCATGGGTGGTGGACCACAAGTCAACGCCAAGGTATCAGGAGATGCAAGTGGAACATGCTCCCGCAGGATGGTCTCGGTGATGAACCCCACACTGAATTCCCACCCTTCTCTTACGCTTTCTTGCACCACGTACCACACCTTGAGCCTGTCATGTTTCTTAGCCCATTCATCAAGCTCATCTCTCAGCAATATATCATCCTCGGTTCGATTCGCGTACACCATATGCATTTCGGTGCGGTCCTCTGGGTCCTTTAGAATGGCTTGAACCACTTGGTAGATGGGTGTGATCCCGGTTCCACCAGCCAACATGGCTAGCCTCTTGGCAAACCTAGGCTTTCCCTGGACGAGGAAGTTTCCTCTGCCGGTGTATTCTATGTGGCCTAGAGGGCCTTTCACGTCCAGGAAAGAGCCAATGGGGAGAGTGTCCAAGTGTTGAGACATGATCCCACCGTTGGGGAACTTAGGATGCACTCCTTTGAAGTAAACCTTGACGACGAGGTCAAAGAAACCCACTTCATCTACACTGCTTGTGGGAGTGTAGGCTCGCATGCATAGCTTCTCGTCGACGGTGGCACACAAGAATACGTGCTTCCCGACTGGCAAACCCATGAGCTGGTCCTCGCTGGGCAACGCAAAGCGGAGGAGCCTAACGTCGTGGGAGATGGAGGTTCTGGAGAGGAGCTTGCATGGGATTTTCTCGCGTGGGTTGAGAGCCACCTCCCTGATTGGGGCCAAGTGGGTGGTTTCAGAATTCCCATGCACGGTGGAGTTCGGGGAAGAGGAGTCAGAGGAGGTGTAGTCGGTGGTCATGAGCTCGCCGATTCGGTAGGCTTCGAGCATTTCCTTGGCTTTGCCGGAGTGGATCGCATCGAACTCCTCTGTACAGTCGGTGCCGGCGTTGATGAGGATGCTATCTTCGCCGCCGGGATGGTCTTTGAGAAAGCGGGTGCAATCGTAGACATTTCCGTGGACTATGATCCAAGCTGAATCGCGGTTGTTGTGTTTTCTTACTTCGGAGATGGAAAAGGTTTTGGTGGTCGTGTTCATGAATGGGGAGGAAACACTCTTCTTGAGGGATGGGTTGGACTCTGATGATTTCTCCAGCTGTCTCTCTCTTGCCATCCATCCGCCAGATTGGTTGCCTTGTTGGGTGGGGTGCTCGAACACTATACCAATCTCACCCTTCTTCGGCCTGCACACGTTCGTCTTCACTCTGAACCAGCAATTGTTCATCATTCCCTGCACGTTCAAAACCTTCTTTCGTAAATTGCACTCTAAATTATTTATTAACATCAATTTCATTAAAAACCTAATTGTTTCTCATGTTTTTTAACTTTTAATTACTTCAAGTTACTAATACTAAACCTAGATGCCTAAGTCACGGAAACAGCTATTACCAGCTGTCACTATTTTAACGGGACCAAAGTTGTGTGCGATGCGAACCTACCAAAGCTAGGTCGTTGTCAATGAGCACGCGGGAAAGAAAAACGACAGATAATGGACGAGAGAGAGAGAGAGGCGAAGAAAGAAACAGAAACTGACCCATTTTCAGCGGGTTGACGTCATAAGATCATAATAGATAAAATAAAAAAAAATAAAAACATATTGTGACAGATAAAAGAAACAATGAATCAAAAGAGCACTGTGGTGCTCGAGTTAAAACATAGTTTTCCATTTTTTTTTCTATTTTCTTTTAATCTCATTTATTTTATTAGAATGTTATTTAAGTGTTACTGAAGTTGTTTTCTAACAAAGTTATACAGAATTACAGTAGAGTTAATGAATAATGGAGGTAGGATTGAAAGAGGTATTTACCAAAACATTCCAGATGAGTTTCTGAGGCTGGGTGTTGAGGGCCTCATCCCAAGCTCGCACCGCAATCTCTTTTGCTGCGAGAAGATCCAACACCTCCACCTCCAACGACCAGAAACACCAACACCAGTACTTCCCATATTTGTTCGGCTTCTCGGGACGTTCCACACTGCACACTCGCCACGTTTCACCACCGTCCAGCGTTACCTCCACACGTGTCACCTTTCTCCCACCTCCTGCATCAACGACAACAATCTTCAGGTTTATCCCAAATTCACTTCCAAAGCCAAATCACATCAAAACTTGTTTTTCCGTCTCTTCTTTCTCAACATTACTTTCCATAATGATTTTTATTAAAGTAAAGATAAAATTTTAACTTATAATCTCATATAAATTATTCAAACTGCTAGTAAAACTAGCTTCAGGTACCTTCCCAAATCCTAAAAAAATAAAAAAGAGAGAAACCTGCAGATAGTAATACTGGGGAAGGAAGAAAAAAATACAAGAGATGAAACTGACCGGAATAAGCGTAGCCTTTGATGAAATAAGGCAACTGAGTCGTCCATGAGTTGATGGGCAAGATCTCTTCGTGAGAGGGCGTTGTTATGACGGAGTTTATGTTGACCTCGTTGATGCAATACTCTGGCTTGTACCACCAAGCTACAGATTTTGAAACACATACGCACTTTTCGATAAGAATTGATGAACCCAGTAATTAAGAAGAAAAGAGAAAGTGGAAATGGAGAAAAGGGAAATACCTTCTGCATTGGCAAGTTCGGCGTCAACGTGAGATGGAAGTACCCTGTTATCCATGTAATGGTAATAGCTTTGAGATTCCTGGGTAGAGACAATGATGCGCTTCAACCATTTCACCATGCGGCCGCCGACGAAACCGGGTATTATCATCCTAACGGGGAAGCCATGATCCGGGGACAAAAGCTCCCCGTTTTGCATGTAAGCGAGGATGATGTCGCGAGAGGGATCGAGTGCAACCTCCCTCCTGATACTCGTCCCGTACTTGGACCCACCGTCAGCGGGCAGATCCTCGGCGCCTTCGAAGCACACGTGAAGCGCTCCCTTCGTGCGACTGTAGATCCCGCACTTCTTCAACAGGCTCCGCAACGGTACACCGCGCCACACCGAAGTAGAGACGACGGCGGGCCCCCAGTTGAAACCGATGCTCTGTTTCACCATGTTCTGTTCCTGGCGCCTGTTCCCAGCGCAGACAAGTGTGACAGGGAACTCGCGGCTGGGAAAGTCGTGGAGCAGCTGCTCCATGGTGAAGCACGTGGGCCGAGAAACGAGGCCCGTGACCTCAACGGTCCAGTCCTCCCAGCGAGCCCGTGCCACGGGCCCGTGGTTACGGACGTAGTGGAGGGGAACCGGGGTGATGAAACCGTGGTGCATGAGACGATCGAGTGGTGGCTCCGAGTTTAAGGGATGCTTCCCCGTCAACCGGATCAGGGAGGCGTTCCGTTTGACCCAGTGGTCGGCGGTTCCATCGTCGCGAGGGTCGAAAATAGAGGATTCAACTTCGACGCTGGACTTAAGAATCAGTTCCTTCATCGCAGTGGTTTCTTCTTCTTCGTCGCTTGAGGAATCGGAGAGCGGTGTTGGCAGGGGTAACTTCATGGGACGCGGGAGTTCCGGGGCGGGCTTGTAGGTGCGAACGACGCCGTGCCGGTGGGCGGTGAACGGACGGTTGTCGACTGAAGTCGCCATTGGGGAAGTGGAGGGACTGAGAGCACTTGGAAATTAAGAAAAGAAGAGTTTTGTTTAAGAAGTGGTTATGTTTTGATGGAGTTGGTTGGTTTAGAAGATGGCAAATTGTTTTTGAACGAAGGAAGATGCAGGGATCGGGGAAGTTATATAGAAGGGTGGTGGGGGTATAAAAGGAAAGTTACGTAACCAACGCTGAGGCAAAAGAGTGGGACTTTTCTGTGTACCATATACTATGTCCCACTCAAACCAAACATCTATAATCCACCAATTGTCTATTAAAAAATTATTTATTCAAGTATTATAAATAAAAAGCCTCTTTTTTCACATTTTCTTCATTCATCCCTGAAAATCAATCTTACACTGTGTTAGTCAACCATTATTCATTATCATATGGCTTCTTTTTCTTACATAAATCAACCAACTTATTACATATTAGTCTCCTTTAATCCACATTTATTAAGAAAAATTAATCACCTTCTTTATGATAAAAATATCACATTTTTTTACAACTTTTGACTTTTATAGTTTCACTAAATATCATGTTAACATTGAATGTCAATTTAATACGGTAAACATTCAACAAAATTAAGTAAACCCATTGTTCTATTGATTTATGTAAGTAATGTTAGAAGTTTCCAGCATTAAAGAATTGAGAATATAACAATTTAGTAGACTCTATTTTTTTCTCTATATTCTTATTATTATAAAAGCTAAAGTTTTACACTTTTAAATATTTTGTTCAATATTAATTTTAATATAATTATTATAGATATTAATGGTTATACTGTGTTTGACAAATAACATATATTTGTAATATTATATTCTAATTAGGTTGATGATCTTTGTAATAAAAAGGTAAACTGGTTATCTTACATAGAGCAACGACACATGCTCAGCGAAAAAAGTGTGCATAAAAAGGAAATCTACTGATTAAAATAAAGATAGGAAGGGAAAATAGAGGAAAAACTGAAAGTAACGGTAAATAAAAAGCAAGAAACTGCATAAAATACGTGCCAAAAAAACTAATATTTAAAGAATAAATAAGTTAACATTATTTTGATAAGCACTGAAAAATGTCTTTTAAATATTTATTCTCTATCAATAAAGACAAATGCTGTGATAAAGACTACTATTATTCAAAAAAGTATAGTACACTAAAAATCAAAGAAAAGGATTAATTTATAGCAAGTTTGTAAAGTTTTTTCATAAATAAACCATTTTTTTCCAAAACCAGCCAGTTTATTTGCATAAGTTAGCCTGTATATTCTAGCAGTTCTGAATTAAACTACTGGAAAACCTAATTTTGAACGTCGTAGATAATTATAGGCGAGTGAATTTTTTATAACTAAAAATCACGTCATTTTTTTCTTAAGAAATGTCTTCAAAAATACAAAGTAGTTTTTAAAATATTAATATAATTTGTTAAGGTAAATTATGTATTTTTCAGAATTTGTATTATTATATTTAATTAAAAACTACTCAATCAATCATTATTATATATTTAGTTGAAATTTTGCTAGGTATTGATAATGATGCGCTTAAATAATTTTCATTTAACACCTTAAATTATTAATAATAAATTAATATTTTTATTACAATTAATGTCATATTATAAATATCAAAATAACAATTTAATTTTTGTGAGTTGAAAAAATTGACTATTATTATTAACTTGAATTTATTATTGATAACAAATTCAGTCTAAGGCGATAAAATTTACAGCTATTATATTTTCTGAAAAGTGACGAAACTGACATATGTATAAAGATAAGATATGTAGATAGATGTTAAGGAGGTATTTTCTAACTTGAAGGAGTTCAAAATAAAATGGGTACATACATTCAATATTGAATTATCGTTTGGTTATAATATATATATATATATATATATATATATATATATATATATATATAAATAGCAAAATTATTATTATAGTGTGTTTTAAATTATTAATAATAAATTTATTATTCTTTATAATATTAGCTTAAATTATTTATTTAAATTTATGTGTTCAATTTATAATTTAATTATAATTAATTATTTCTAAAAATTATTTGGGCAATGGGTTTTTCTGGGAAAAAACTATAAACTTCAAAGTTTTTAATATTATAAATAATAATTTTTTTATTAGACCATTATATTTTTTATTATTATAATAATTTAAATTATTCATATTAATATTTTAATTATTTTTTCAAAATAATACATTAAAAAATTAAATAATCAGAATTTCTATAATTTACATTACATTTATCATGAAGAGTAAAATTGTAAATAAACATTATCAATCACATTATTATACACAAATTTTTCCCTCACGTCCACTTAAATTATATTATCTTTTCATTAATCCAACCAACCTCATATTCACCTACAAATCAATTCAAATCACTCTTTAATCCAAACAAAACGTTAATATTGATAATGAATGAATATAATAGGTCTATGTAGTTTACAATACCATGGGTTGAACAGTGAAATGTGTCGTCCTCGGGAAAAACATGTTCCATTATCCTGATGTTTTTGAGCAACATATGACGATTCTCATTATAGGTTTAATCAATCGTGTAGAAAGAAAGTTTCATCAACTCATGAATACCGTTTGAATTTTTTTTATTATATAGAGTAATAGAAGAGTATGTACTATTCATACTTTCGATCTCTCTTCTTTATTATCAAAAACACCAAATACACTTTTTTTCACACCACAAACAAATTTAGAGTCACGGGCAACAAAAGAGAATATGAAAACAGAACAATCGCACAAGCCTAAGAAAAAGGTAGCGTGCTGATGATGATCTTCTGTTCCAAATTTTTCTTCAACGTTAACGTTATAATATAATATAATAAATGGATAACAATATCACTATTGTTTTAAACGTTATAAACTGGAAAATAGTTTGATAAACGTACAAGTGCAGAGCCAAAAATCGAATAATAATCCTAAAAATTACAAATATAAAATATTTAACAACCAATAATATTAATGATATGATTATAATTTTATCAGACAAATATGAAAGGTGAGTGAAGTTTGAGAGTACGCACTCATGGAGTCCGAAACCTAAAAGACGAATTGTGAGAACTCATGTCGTAAAACAAGGTTCAATTTGTTTATTATCTTTAATAATTTTGTTCATATATATTTCTTCAAATGTAGGTATAAAAATTGGAATTCTTGACAAAATTTAAAAAAATTGAAAGAGAATTCTCAGAGGATATCATCCCCGTTCTTACTTTGGTGGTTAAGATTCAGTGTGAGTCCTGTGATTAGAAAGAATCCACGTGCTAGGATTCTTACTTGAAAAAGGAAACAAGTGTTGCACTTTTTGTTTGTTTAAGGATATTTTGGTGAATCTAAAGAAGAGATGCACATGAGAGAAGATATTGCAGCATAGATTTTTAAAGTGAATATGAAGAGGCAAAAAGGTTGTGTTGAGGCGCCACAATTGTTGTGGCCAATGGGTTTAAAATGAGTTGTGGATCTACCAGCTTTGGTTATTTTATTGTTTAAATAAGAAGACGGAAATGGGTCAAGTGTCTCCAAGATTCCCATGATTGAAGAGCGTTGAAACATATAATTTATATAATTTAGTGTTTGTTATTAATTAACGTACTATTTTCTTTTAAAAAATTAATAATTTATATTAAGTCACGTAAAAAAATAAAGAACAAAATTAAAAAAGTAGAATGATGGTATATATTTTTTTATAATTTGAAGCGTAATGGGAAAGAAGCAACGGTAAAAGTGATAAGGAGCATAAAAATATGAAAGGGACAAGTTTGGAAGTGCGAAGTGGCGCATGGTCTGTCCCAACAGCCAAACAAAACATGGGGCTGTTTTTCGTACCCAGACACGGAAATTGAATAAACCCTCCCCAGTAAAACAAATCAACAATATAAACTCCACCCGAGTTAGCTACAAATCGTAAATTTAAAGTTCTTCCACAATCAAATAAGTTATGTTTTCAAAGGGAAAAGAATGAAGTTTCCAAAGAACGAATATTCTCCCACCACATTGAGTTGTGGTAGTAAGTATCGGTTTAAATCTCGTTTATGATAGACTTTCATGTCTTATATCAAAATAGTGAAATTTATATTTAACTCAACCTTAATATCAACTATCACATACTCTTGTATTAAAGTAGTGAAATTTATCTATAACTCAACTTTATTAAATCGATTAAGATATATTTACATTCATTTATATACACAAATTTGATCTTAATAAATGTGATTTTTTATGAAAAAACTTATAATTAAATTTTTAAATATTACATATGATTATGATTATATTTCTAAGTATTTTGGATAGAATGTATATTGACCTTATATCTAGTTAACATGAGACTTCTAATACATTTTTTTTATGTTGAGACATATACATTTTCCTGAACATAAAATTAGATACTAATAGGTGATTTGATAACAATTCGATAGCTTGTAGAATAATAAATTTAACAAATAATAAATTTTGTGAGGACAATCTAATTCAGGATTCTAATATCATGTTAAAAAATAAATTTTAAATTTAATTCAACTCTACAAAATTAACTTGTAATATAAGATTTGCATTTATATATATATATATATATATATATATATATATATATTATAAACTATTTTTATTTTATTTTAAGAAATATATTTTAAATTTAATCCAATTTTACAAAATTGATGTGTAAGGTAAATTTTGTATTCATATATAATTATATTATAAATTGATTTTATATTTACTCAATGTTTAGTGTTGAACCATAAAACATATAGAAAAGAAAATGCAGTGACATCTTAGATGGAAATGTGAAAAGAAAATAAGAAAAAAAAAACAGGAAATCGAAGAGTTGGAAAGGGAGAGGGGTAATGCGGAAGGTCGGGTTGGCTCTTAGAGAAGGTGTGGAGTCACCTTTGTGTTTATGTCTCTTTCTGTCTCTGTGTCACCCATTTTTACATGCATCTCAAATACCCCAAAATTTCAAACTATATTTATTCACCTGACGACATAATATATCACTAATATTCATTGAAAAAAACACACACTAAAAGTGCCAACAAAAAGATTCGCAGTTTTGCATCTCAGAAAATACATGGGATTTTTTCACTCACTTTCTCTCTTTCACAACTCCAAACGTACGAGGATACCACAAAAACCACATCTCTTTTGTTTGGCCTTGGATATTTTTCTTGTCCATTCCTGCTAACTCATCATAAGTCACAACTGTATCTTTTTGTGAACTAGTAATAGATATCATCATATCCAATACTGGAAAAATAGTGCTTATATTCAGTCTCTGTCAATATTTGTATTTGGAAATTCATTTTCAATAAATTGTATTCACGGTTCAGATTCATTTAAATCAAATTAATATGTTTTCTCCTATTGGTGAAAATGGATTGCGATTCAGATATGGTTTCTTCTCAGTCTAACAAATTAACTTTTGTGTGATATTTATATTCCAACAAAGATTTCCTAGAAAATTTTTACAAGGTAGTTTCTTTTATTTAAAAAATTAAAATATTGTGCGATAAATATATAATCTGTATAATGGTTTTTTAAAAGAAAACGAAATTAACTTGATTACTTATTAAAATTATAAAATTATAAAATTTGGATGTTTTTATGTTCTCTGCTCTATTAACAAATAAATTTAATAAATTCGAATTTTCTTATTCAAATAAAAATGTTTTAAAATTAAATAATTTGATTATCCATATCAATGTCACAAATGTTAAAAATAAAAATTATAGTGAGGTATACGAAACGCAGAGGTTAGTTAAAAATTAATCAAGTGAGGATTATATAAATCAAAAAGGTACTAAATTCATCGTTTAGAATTTCTAGTCAACATATATAATAAGAAGCTAATTATTGTACTTTGTCGTTTTCTTGTTAATAAATGTCTCTCCTCCTACTTTTTCCTCTTGTATTTTAATTAAAAGCTAGAAAGTTAATTAGTCCACATAAATTATATCATTTTATTGTCACGTACAAGCGAATTAATTAATGTATCAATATAAGACTATTTTAACTAATTGATAATTTTAAAATAAACGATGAAATATTTTTAAAACCCATGGAAAATATCTCAGGTGATTAAATATTGTTTCCGTTGCTTCTAGTGGATTCTTCTTTAAGATGTTATTTTATAAGAAAGTTTAAGCTGAGAAGAAAGTATATATATGAAAGAGTTTCACACAGACACCAGCTAACCTAGTTGAAGCCATGTTGCTACTAGAATATACAACAACAGACTTTAATTTTATTTTTTAATTTCATACTTCCTAATCAAATAGAGTAAGAAAGCATTTTTAATGTTGGTTTTAAGCAAGTATTTTAGATTAGAAGTTTCACTCAGATTTCATCAAGGATTAATAGGAAATAGATCTTTTACAATGAGCACCATTGTATAAAATGAAGGTTTTTTTTTTCTCAAATAAAAAGAAAGAATATGACTTTGAAAAAAAATGTTTAATTTTAAGTATTTCACAATTTTAGATATTTTATTTAAAATTCTATTAGAAATCATTATATTGAGTATTCAAAATATTTTTTATTTTTATTTAAATACCTACCATTTTATTTTTTCAGTTAATGGATGATGTAATTGTTACTTCTGTTTTTTTTTCTCCAACTTACAAATCAATTAGTTTTTTTGTTTTCCTAATCTTCTTTATTGTTTAATGAATTAAAGACTAAAAAATAAATAATATTACTTCATTTTATTAATGACAAAATCAAAAAACCCAAGCTTTAGATAAAAACAAAAAGATGTTTTAAATACTCAATATATACATTTTTTTAAAAAATCAACTAAAAATATTTAAATCTATACAATATATAAAACTTGATTAATACACATACTTCTTGTGTAAATTAAAGCACCATTTTTTTCTTGTAGATTTTTATAGAAAACTTTGTTGGATTCTAAATTCTAATGGGTTTCTGATGTATAGATCCGAAACCCAGACTTGCGGATGGGCCTAGATTTTTGTTGCGTTTTTAATACTTATTTCTTCCACAAAATACTTTATTTCCCTCAATTATATTTTCCTAATTGTATTTTAAAAGAGATAACTTGAAGATCCATATGAAAAAGACTATCTCATACTTAAATCAATAAAGAATATAAATCATACAAATATGTATAGTATTTAATGTTGAGAAGAAGAGAAGAAGATAATTAATATATGATAATAAGATAATTACAGAAATACATGGATGAGTAATCATATTAACTGAACTTGGATTGGACCATCACGATCTGGACTTCATGTTTGGAAGTAAATTTTTTTGGGCCTTGACCCATTTTGGGCCGATTAGGTACATAAGTATTTGTGAACTACTCCATTAATGATAGTCTTAATTCATATTGTGCATCTTTCAATTCAAAAATCCAGTTTTGGTAAGACTTAACTCCTTGGTCATGATTGCTTTCTTAGAGTGTGAATTAACAGAAAACAAAATCTTTACCATTCACATCTTTTGCTCTGAAAAGTCAACCAAATTCGGTAGCAATAAAGAAACTTCAATATGCACTGATTTTTTTCAGTTAATCAGCAGATACTACTGAATCTCTTGAACAAATAGCTGAATTTATAGGATTATTTGTTTTTGGATACATAGTTCTGATAATCCATTTCATGGAAAACGAAAGAAGAGAGAGGAATGAAGAGATTGGGAGTGTGAAGAGAAACCCTAACAACGCAAATGGGGTGGTGATCACAGTGTACAAGGAAGAAGACGGAAGAAGAAGAGTATCAGAAGATCCCACCAACAAAACAAAGCCACGTGGCATTGGCCATGATCGTCGTGTTCTGCTTCTTGCTTACTCTCGAAAGCTCAGAAATGAAGCCTGCAAAAAGATTCCATTGCCGGAAACTAAAACCAAGGTAATGATAATAACTTATCGTGTTTATCTCTTGTTTCTTCAAGTGATTCAGAGAATTAAGAAGAAGAAAATTAGAACTTTTAAAATTTAGTTGGAGGTTGCACGTGCACGATCAATCTGGTGGCGCTCCTCCTTAACCAAAATGTGCAGAAATGAAGGATTTGCATCGAAACAAAGAACCCCAAATGAATTCCCCTTGTTGGTAACATCATATTTACCATTTGAATTCACTGTTTTTTCTTACCTTAATGTTGTGTTTCACTGTGTTTCTGTTTTGTGTGCAGAGTAAAATTAAGAACGCGTTGAAAATGTTGTCGTGCAAAGAAATGTAGCCGCGAAAAGAAGGAAGATTGAGTTAACCCTTATTTTCTGATTTAGTTATCCTCACATCTCTTATTTGAATATTTTTTACTATAATCCACATATTTTATATAATAAGACTATTTTGAAGAATTTACATTTGATCTTTGAATTTGATGAGCTTAGAAATAGTTCATGAACTTTACTAATTGACATTTTAAGTGTGATGGAAGAATCCACACTTAGTAAACTTATAAGAATTTGTAGGATTTAACGCAACAAAGCAGGTTTTTGACCCGTTTTTTTTAATTATGTGTTAAGAAAAATATTAAATAATTATTATATTTAAAAAAGTAAATATTTTATATAATATTATTAATTGTTATAAAATAATAATAATAATAGATATTCATTAATAATAACTATTTTATATAATATTATTAAGTGTTATGAATTCCGTACAAAATAATAATAATAATAGATATTCATTAAAAATAATAATTTAAGTAATAATAATAGTAATAATATAATAATAATAATATTACTAATAATAATAATAATAATAATAATAAATATCAGTGAACATACAATGGTATCGGTATATGTGTGTTCGCATTTTTTAATTTTCAAGAAATTTAAGTTAAGATCAATAACAAATTTATAATTAATTTTTAAAATAGTTGTTAAATGTAAAATTAAAACAATATGATATATACAAAAAACGTTTTTAAATTAATGGTTTAAGACAAAAGAGGTTTTTATAAAGTAAATTATTTATAAAATAATTAAGGGTAAAACTGGTATTATGAAATGTGGACACAAAAGAGGAAATCCTCTTTATATTCTTTATATATATATATATATATATATATTATATATTATATATATTGTTATAGATTTATTAATACTAATCACATTAATAATAATAATAATTTATTAATTCAACTTTTAAGTTATATATAAAATTAAAATAAAATGTAAGAATATTGTGCATTATGAATAATATATATAAAATCATGTTTATCAAGCTTATGTCAAAATTTGTTAACAGAAGTAGAGATATAAATACTTTAGTCAATATTTAAAATAAATTGGCTATATGGAATCATAAGAATATGAAGTTAAATGTAAATCATAAAAACTTTAACCAATATTTAAATAAGATGTTGGTATATTATGCATCATGGATAATGTACAAAATAAAAATACAAAACGTAGTCGATGATGTTAAAAATTTAACAAAAGCATAAATATAAAATTTTAAACCAATATTTAAAATTAATTGGCCATATAAAACCAATATTAATCAATATATAAGAGGTACATCTCATTGGATGATAAAAAAAAAATAGAATGACTTGTAAATTCTAAAAAATTGTACGAAAACTAATACGCAACTCACCATTTATTTGTCTATCTGGTTTGGCCTATGTTTTTCTTCAAGCCAATCACCTTATGCAAGTTATAAGGGTTGATTTTTGTAACTTATAATCAAATTTGTGGTACATAAGAAGTGCATCCTTTAGATGATAAAAAAAAAGATCGATTAACAATTTTTAAAAATTTTTACCAAAAATAAGACGCAACTTCCCACTTTTTTGTTATTATGCGCTACTTATTTGCCGATCTGGTTTGACCTATTTTTTTTTTCAAGCCAGCCACCTAGTGCAAGGAATAATAGTCAATTTTGGTAACTTACAATCAAATTCGGGGTACATAAGAGATACATCCATTTGCACGATAAAAAAAGACTGATTAGTAAATTTTAAAAATTTGTACGAAAACTAATACGTTACTCCATACTTATTATTTATTATGCCCCTGTTATTTGGCTACTTAATTTGGCCTTTTCTTTTTTTCTTTTTTTCAAGCCAGCCACCTAGTGCAAGAATTAAGGGTTGATTTTTTTGTAACTTATAAACAAATTTGGGATACATAAGAGGTACATCCCATTGGATGATAAAAAAAGATTGATTAGTAAATTTTACGAAAAAGTAATATGCAGCTCCTCAGTTATTTTTTCTTTCCTCATTAGGTGGCTGGCTTAATGAAAAAAATAGGCTAAATCATATCTCAATTTAAGAAAGGAACTGTATACATAGTACTTTTTGTACAATTTTTTTAAATATACTAATCAATCTTTTATTTGTTATTCAATGGAAAATATTTCTTATTTACCATAAATTTGCTTAGAAGTACCAAAAATAACCTTTATTGCTTGCATTGAATGAATGACTTGAAAAAAAAAAATAGGTCAAACCAGATTGTTAAATAAGATGGGAATAATAAAAAAATAATTGGGGAGTAGCGTATTACTTTGTACAATTTTTTAAACTTTGCTAATCAATAATTTTTCTATCATCCAAAGGATATACTTCTTATGTACACAAACTTGATTACAAGTCACAAAAATCAACCCGTATAACCTGCACGAGGTGACTGCCTTGAAGAAAAACAATAGGCAAAAGCAGATAGACAAAAAAATTGGGCATAAGAAACAAATAAGTGGGGAGCAACATCTTATTTTTCGTACAAAATTTTAAAAGTTATTAATCAATCTTTTTTTTATCATCCAATGGAATGTACCTCTTATGTACACAAATTTGATTATAAGTTACAAAAACAACTCTTATTATTTCACTAGGTGGCTGACTTGATGAAAAAAATAGGCAAAAAATCATATCTCAATCTAAGAAGGGAACTGCATACATATTACTCTTTGTACAATTTTTTTAAATATACTAATCAATCTTTTGTTTGTTATTCAATGAGAAATATTTCTTTTGTAGCATAAATTTGCTTAGAAGTCACAAAAACAACCCTTGTTACTTGCATTGAATGAATGATTTTAAAAAAAAAGGCCAAACTAGATACATAATAAAAATATAAGTAAAATGTTGCGTATTACTTTGTATAATTTTGTAAACTTTGCTAATCAATATTTTTTTTATCATCCAAAGGATGTACTTCTTATGTACACAAACTTGATTACAAGTCACAAAAATCAACCCTTATAACTTCCACTAGGTGACTGCCTTGAAGAAAAAAATTGGCCAAACCCGATAGACAAAAATGTTGGGCATAATAAATAAATAAGTGGGGAGCAGCGTCTTATTCTTATGTACCACGAATTTGACTATAAGTTACAAAAACAACCCTTATTTTTTCATTAGGTGGCTGACTTAATGAAAAAAAAAAGGGCTAAATCATAACTCAATATAAGAAAGGAACTGTATACATAGTACACTTTGTACAATTTTTTTAAACATACTAATCAATCTTTTGTTTGTTATTCAATGGGAAGTAATTCTTATCTACCATAAATTTTCTTTGAAGTTCCAAAAACAACCCTTATTGCTTGCATTGAATGAATGATTTAAAAAAAAAAATAGGCAAAAGTAGATAGGTAAATAAAATGGGCATAATAAAAAAATAAGTGAATAGTTGCGTATTACTTTGTACATTCTTGGTCCTCATTTTCGTAATGTTTGTTATAGATGGTCCTCATTTTGACAGAATGTTTAAAATGGTCCTCATTTTTACCGAATGTTTAAAATGGTCATCATTTTCACAATTCGTGTTTTATTTGTTTTTTTTCTGTAACGTCGTTTAAATCATGAACGGAGCATAGTACATGTGACACGATTTGTATTAGGGTGTGTTACGTGTACTATACATATGACTAATTAACGTTAATTTTTTAATTTAGGGGAAATTTTGTAATTAGGAAATTTTCTTCATCTTCATCTTTCTTGAGCTCGGATTTGCAGAGAAAGCAACTAATACTTGTCATTTCATCATTGGATTATAGTTGTGCTCTTCATTTTAATTTTTCAGTTAAGCATATGCCGTCAGATTGGACATAACAGGAACAATTGCCCATATAAGCCTGTGGATGAGCAGACTGCAACACCTGCTGAGACTGCACCAGATGCCCAAACTGCTGAGAATGCACCAACTGCTGAAACTCAAACAACTCAACCACCAAGGAATAAGTGAAAAGTCAAGCAGCACCACTACCAACACCAGAAGAACCATCTCAGCAGTTTAGGATGAAATTACAGATTAGGAGGAGGTCATGATAGCAGCTACAAACGTCTTAGTTATTTTTTGGAATTTCTGATGTAGGATTCATTATTGATGTACTGCATTTTGACTTTCCTTAAACTTCGTTCAATTTCACTTTTGTCAAACATTGATGTAGTGCATTTTGATGAGGATGAATTAATGTTATGAATTTAACTTCTTCCAGACTTAGATCAATTTAATTTTTTTCCAAACTTAGATCAATATCATTTACTTCAATGTTCAGATTAAGATGTCATTTTGAACATGTTGGGACTAATATTAACATAATCAAACTAATTCACTTCTTCATTTAACAATAGTACAAAACAGATTGGACTTTAAAAGATTACACATAATAATAGTACGAATAATCCAATAACAACACAAGTGAACCCTATTACTAATTGCAGCCTTTTTTCAGCAACCTTGATTGACTTCTCCAAATCATTAATCTGCCTCATTTGTATCATGATGATACATCCTTTTCATCAACACCACCATTTGAAAAAGTTGCAGCCCACATTATTGGAACCACCATAAATCAATAAACCAAAAATTAAAACTAATTTATTATTAACACAAAAATAAAATAGATTGTACCCAAAATTTTCTACCAATATTCTTTGGAGTTCTTGTCATCCTCAAAGCTGTCATCTCTCCGCAGCTACAAATCGGGGTTAATCCATTTCTCGTTGAACCACCAACAGTGCATGAAGTGATACAACACGATTGTCTGTCTCCAACGATTACAACCAGAGGTAAAGGAAGAAGATTGGGACCGTAACATACCTATATAATGGGATTGCAGGAAGAAGAAGATTGCAGCAACACCAATTGGGAATGGAGGAACAA
>Ga0214543_1005936_pt1 | contig 22107 bp, 8 predicted proteins | sample CNSS2metaG_FD_160094 | JGI IMG/M metagenome (GOLD analysis project Ga0214543, IMG submission 160094) | Root nodule microbial communities from cowpea collected in UCLA plant growth center, Los Angeles, California, USA - CNSS2 | ecosystem: Host-associated > Plants > Roots > Nodule | place: USA... | reverse complement strand
ATTCTATATATATAATAAAAAAAGAAAAAATATATATATATATATATATATATATATATATATATATATATATATATATATATATCAATTGATATTAAAAATTATTTGTTACTAACATTGTGAAAAAAAATATGAAGGTTGGGAGAGTTCAGAAACACATTGAGACTCTAGATATGCTGAGGATGACAAGGCAAAAATCAATCACCCTTAAAAGAGATGAAAACATGAAGAAGGTGCAATATGGTGATGAGTTTGAAAAGAAGAGACAGGGAAATCCTAAGCAGCAGCAACCAATGCAACATTCTGACTCTGTTGTGGTGACGACAAAATGGGAAACTTTTGATTAAGGTTTTTAGATTTATGACCAGAATGTTTCACTCACATTAGTGAGTCACATTAAGAATGTATTATTTATTTATCATGAAAAAACATATAGTTATAAATTTTTGGTAGAAAGGAACTTTGTTTTACTCTTTGGAACTTGCTGACTCTGTTGGACAATCTATGCCTCCAAAATATTTTTGCTCTGACTATATGTTTGTGCTTAGCTGTTACTATTTTTTTTTTTTTTCCTTCTGATACAGGTAGGTAGGGACCATATAAGTAACCATTGGTATGAATTTGAAATAAATCATTATTCTTACTGGATTCAAAAATCAAAATATTCTTTTTCTGTTCTTTTGCCAATCACCTTAACTGATCCGGGAAAAAAATATTATTTGTTCTTTCTTTCTAATTCATGCATGTTCTTGTGTCTTTATTATCCTGATATCCTTTCTCTTGTTTTTTTCTTCTTCGATACATAGTTTACTTCTCATTTTTATATTTTATTTTTGTAAGATGTTTTAATGAAGTATTGATTTGTTTTTTATTTATTCAAATTAAATATTATAAATATATTTTTTTATAATAAAATATAATATATGTTTTTTATAATAAATCATATTTTGTAATAATCATTAATAATAAAACAAATTTGATATACTAGTAATGTTATTTTAAAATTTTAATAAAGTAAATTACTTTTTTGACATTTGTTTTTAGGTTAAGATTTACTTATATTTAGGACTGAAGAAATATTAAACAAAATAATTTTTTGTATCTGTTTATTTGCTCAAATTCCAAGTTTCAATGTTTGATCTTTTAAATATGTGAAATTTATTTAATATTTTAAAAATTTATAATTTTTAATCAATGATTAAATTTATGAAGAATGTACTATGAGATCCCGTGTATTAAAGAGAATATGGTACATGTTTGCAAAATATATATTTTTTAATGGTTAAATGCTTTTGAAGTTATGATAAATTATGAAAATTGATTATGTTTATCTTGTTAGGAATTAACATCTTGTGTAATGTAGGGAGAACTGAGATTTTCTATTTTTAATGTTTTTACATTATCATATATTTTTAATTTCACAATACAGATGAATAAAATCAATATAACTTCTAATATATAACACATTATCTTTTGTTAATTAAATTTTTTTACAGGGGAATACAAACAATACATTCTTTAATACAATTTTAACACGGTATCTCTTATTGATTATTTTATTAAATTATAATTCAAGTCATTTAAATTAAGAGTAAAACCTAATAATTTTTATTTATAAAATAGTTAATAAAAGAAATGCACAAACTTGTAATGGTATTTACACAAAGTTAATATCAGGACGGTTTAAGAGTTTTCAAGACATAAAAACAAATTAAAAAAATATTTGAGATCTTTTAGTTAAAATTTATTTTTAAGTATTTTTTATATAAAATTATTATTAAATTTTTGTAATTAATTTTATTTTTTTCCACTGTTTTTTAATTCCAACTTGAATTGATTATTTATTTCATTAAAGATTTTACTTTTATTATCTATTTTAAATACTAGTTAATAATTTTTTTAGAATAAAAATGTAAGATTTCATTCAAAATATATATAATTTTTTTTTTGAAATTCATAAATTAAAAAAAAAACAAAATCGGACAAAAATAATATATTTTTAATCTTAATATAAATTCAACAAGTAAAATGAAAATAAAAGTAATACAACTATAAAAAAAAATATTAACAATAATTAAAGATAAAATGATTGCTACATACAAAATAGCATGAAATTAAAAAAAACTTCTCAAAACAAGAACACTGGAAAATATTAAAGAAAAAAGAGTTATATAGAAAATGGCATAAAGATAAGAGAAGAAATATAAATCAAAATTGATTTTAAAAAGAACATAATAATTAATAATTTCTTTTCTAAATAAAATTATAATTTATTGAAGGTAGTTTTAATTTATTAAATATTATTTTTAATACTAATAGAAAATAACGTACACCGATAATAATTAAATTAATTTTTTTCTCAAACACAAAATTATAATTAATTTAATAAATATATATTAGTAATAAAATATATTTTATATTTTTTCATAAACATTATTTTATAATTAATTTAATAAAATCATATTAATATTAACAAAACTTTTTAAGATTATTTTTTTAAATATAATTTTATAATTAATTTAATAAAAAAACCAAGTGTTTTATCCGTTTCATTTTTAAACCGACACTGATTAAGATAATTACATGTTTATATATCTATCTGCATTTTAACTTATATAAATAAACACCCCTTAAAGTTACATTTTTGAGATTTTTGTAGTATAAAATAAAAAATAATGACTTAATTAGAAAAAAATAGACATATATTTTAAAATATAATATCAATTATAAACAATGTATGAAACACATTACATACTATTATTTAGATTTTTATTTTTAATTTATAAAAAAAAATCATCAATAAATATATACTGTACTCTAACTTTATTTATCCTACATTCATTCATGAAGGTAGTCCCAGTGGATTGAAGACCATATCAAGGGGTCTTCTGTCTTATTAATAAGGCATATCCTCTCTTTACAAAATTTTAGAAAAATACCTTTATTTCTATATCTCCTGACTATTTTATCTCCAACTTTAATTTCAGGTTTCTGTAAAATATATATCCAAATTGTTTCTGGATTATAACCGAAACCCTTTTTTTTATCCATCTCACATCAATAACGAGCATGAATGGGTTATTAAACTTTTATTTCTCCATTGGATCTTAAACTTTGCTATTCAAACCTCCTTCTTGCTATTCAAACCTTGAAGTTGAAAGTATGCATTTTTTTTTTTTTAAAAAAATGTTCCTCACAAAAAGGAAGTTTTCTTTACATCATTCAAAGTAAAAATTTACAATATATATTATATACATTTTAATAACTTTAATGTTGTATTAAAAAGAATAAACTTTAAACCTAATTTGAATTTACAAAATTGATCTATAAGATAATACAATATTTCTATACTTTCCTATGTATTTACTAATGTTTTACTAATATCTTGGAGATGTGTAATTCTTACTATTTGCAATAGTTTCTTACTCATTGTCTTGTGTGCATCTCCTCCAAAACAAATATTCTTTAATCAAATTACACTATTTATTATTTGTAATTATTTTGACATTTTTCCTTTTCTTTTTCTTTAACCAATATACACATTATAGCATGTTCAAATTACATAACGGTTCAATTTGAAGATAAAATAACATCTGAATTAAATAAAACCATTTTTTTATGGTTTTTAATTTTCCAATTCTAAAAATGCTCATTAAAAATTGACTTTCTTTTTTTAATTTTTAAATCAAAAATATTTTTAAAAAAGTGATAATTAAAAGTTAATAGATTTTTCACATGTTACATTATATGTTAAATAAAAAATATTTAATTTACTTTTGTTCTTCTTCAACATTAGACTGTTGCGTACAAAAATATGAAGTAAATATACTATAAATATTTTATTGGCTAATACTAATACCCTATAATTGAAAACCAAATTATTATTATTATTACCATCGAATCTCATCGTAATACGATATATGTTTTGATTCTCTAAATATCGAATAAAAATTTAATACATTTTGGTATTCAAATTTTAAAATTCATTAAATATAACTTTTTTAACTTTAATTATATTAAAAAATTTAGGTTTAATTATATTTTTTTCTATTTTTGTAGCAAAATATTGATTTGGTTCCACTATTTTTTCTTCTCTCAATTTGGTCATATGTTTAGGAAATTTAATGCAATAAAGTCTTTCCGTTAGTGATACTATAACAACATTAAAGGGGTGGCACGTGTCAATTTCTAGATTTTTTGATTTTTTTTTTAAAAAGTAAAAATTTTTCACATGTCACGTTGACATCATACCACGTGACAGTTACAGAGTGATATGGTAATGACAAATCATGTGTCATTATTAAGCCAAGTGTCATTTCCTCCTTCTCGATTTGGTCCCTGTATTTTAATTTTTGTCTCAATTTAGTCCTAATTTTTGTAAAAAATATGCAATTTCGTCTATCTCCAAATTGAAACAAAAATTAATTTTTATATAAATGTTATACAAATATTTTTATCGAATTTTATATTTTTATTCAAATTGATATTTTTATTATATATTTTTAACATAACTAAGTTTGTTTAAATTTGTGTTTCACATTCAAATTTACTTAAATTTGTTTTTAATTTTTATATTTATTTATTTTCGATTATTACGTAAACTAGTTAAAATTATTTTTAAAATTTTTATAATTGTTATTTTTACACCAACTCAAACTAGATAAAAATTATTGAACTTTACACATTTTAAAAATATACAATTATTTGAAATATAAATTCAAATAAAAAAAATAATATTAATGTAAGATGTAATAAAATATCAATATAATTTATGATTTTTTTTCTATTAGCATTATTTTCTATTAAGACCTTTAAAACAATTTTAAATAAAGTTTAATGTAAAATATAAATTTAAATAAACTTAATTTTGCTAAAAATAGTTACTTGAAATATCAATTTTGTATAGAAATACTTGTGTACATTTATATAGAAATTAAATTTAGTTTCAATTTGGAGAGAGACAAAATTGCTTCATTTTTACAAAATTGGGAGTAAATTGAGATAAAAATTAAAATATAGAGATCAAATTGAGAATGAGAAAATAATACTTGACATAATAGCCACGCATGGCACTATCACTGCCACATGACATGACCTCAACGTGACACGTGACAATTTTGTATTTTTTAAATTCAAAAGATCCATAAACTGACACGTGACATCCCCTTGAACGCGGTTAGTGTACCATTAACGGAAAGGATTTGATTGCATTAAATCTTCCAAAACAAGGACCAAATTAAGATAAGAAAAAATAAAGGGACCAAATTGATATTTTGCTATGAAAATGGGCAACAAAGACATAATTAAACCAACTTTTTATATATAAAACACATTTTTTAGTTATAGTGAAAATATGGCAAACGTTATAAATAAGTCAAATATTAATATGAAACATGTTTGACACATTAAAAATTAATATAATTGAATTAAAATGACCATTTTTATTTATTTTTAAAATTTAAATCTGAAATATATCAATATTTTAAACATGAACGAATTCTAATTTTGCATACTACAAATATATCTATCCTGATAATACTAACCATAAACTACACAACAATAACTCATTTTAGAAAATAAAAAGTAAAAGAAATCTAAAAAAACTTAAATTTTTTTCCGGTAATAAGTTTTTGAGAAAAGGTTAAAATTGAATTCCCCGCTTCTAGAATGAAGATGAGCAGAAACCTGATTGGGTGGATTACAATAACTTGAGCAACAATAAACCTTTTCTTATTGGCTTAATCTATTATACTCAAATTCATTTCTGTCAAATTTGCCGGCATTACTTGTAGACGGATAGTTAAAGTAATTTTCATTCAAAATTTTATATATATATAAAAAAAATATTAAGGCCAAAGTTGCTCTCGTCAAGTTCATCCTGAGCTGTAAACACATGTAAATGATTTTCTTGGACAATAATAGACAAAATTAACGCGTAAATATACAATTGTACTTTGGTAACGGCCATAAATCTTGTTTCTCTATTTTATAATATACATGGCTGTCTTTTCTCACAGTGGCGGTAGATAAAAACATGCTTTTTACAATAAAAAAACTTGTTATGTTTAGGATGAGAATATACAAAAAATCTAAGTTGTGTATACTTGTATTTGGATAGAAAGGAATGAATGGAAGAGAATGATTAAAAGGTCCTATCATAGATAGATGCTAAGGAAATAGAAGACAACGGGACAGAACAACTATCAGGTTCAACTTTGTTTTGATGGAATTCCCAAAATTTGAATTGTTCATACAACAGATATGTTTTAGATTTTGTACTCTTCTCTTTCATGTTAAAAATCTCTCATGGATACTGATTTCTCTTTGAAACATTGTGTACTAGTTTTAAGCAACTATATACTTTTCCCGTAATTACTGACCAACTTTTATGTTATTCTGCGTTATTCACAAATTTATTTTTTGGATTAGAAATGATCTTTTGATTTTTTTATATGAGTGTACTCTTGATGGTGTTAAATCTCCTCCCCCTAAAATAAACTCAATATCAACAAGATGTGTTTCAGTTTCAAATTAAACGGCTAGCTGAGGTCCATATAAATTTATAACATAAAGATGAAGTATTTTTAGGAACAATTTTATAGGTTTAAAGGCGAAAATATAAATTAAATGAAAAACATATATTTTTATTATTTTAATAGTTATACACATAATATTATATAACATATAAAAGTAATATTTTCCCTAAATCTTAAGTGTCTTATTTGTAGATTTGTTCGTTGATATGCTATGACCGAGTAAGATGAATGATTTTTTGCTAGATTAGATTCGTATTGATATATTTATTCTGTGAACGAGGTTTCGTGTGGTAATGCAAATCTTTTCTATACTTTTGTATCAATTTTTTTAAGAACACAAAATTAAGGTAAGAGATAGCAAATTTATTTACAAATTTAAATTGGGAGAAATTTAGGCAAGAGATAGTAGATTGATTTACAAGTTTGGAAGATAATGCTGTGAGTAGAACCTTGAAGACCTATGAAAAACACTTGTGGATTTAATTGTGTTTTATTGAAAAATGTGAGATCATAATTCGATTTTGATGATAAAATAAAAAAGTATATTACTGGCAGACATTGTTTGCATTAATTTGAATTGAGTTAATGAATGTTATTTTGATATATTTTTGATTTTGTGTGATGTATGTTTTTTGTTATCGGATCTTTTGTTTTATGAGATTGTTTGCTTTGAATGTCATTGAATTGAAATAAGTATGATTTTATTATTATATATATATATATATATATATATATATATATATATATAAAACTATTTTAAATTTTTTAGTTGTTTTAGTTAAGTTAGAATAAAAATCATGTGAGATTTGACATTAGTTAAGTGAGAAGATTCATTGTTTAAGTTTTGGATGATAACTCAATTGAACGAGAAGTCATATCGTTTCTTTCTCTCTTGAATTTTTGTGACTCATGTCATAATTGTATCATAGTTAATCACTCAAGCCAAATAGATGTTGTAACAATTCTATTTTTTTTATAGTTTAGTCATTCAAATGTTTCAATGACACAAATGATATTTTGATGCTCATGTTGAATTTTGGTAAAGAATATATTGAAAAAATATTTCTCTTAACACCTCGCTGACATTATATCAATTTTATCTCATATATTTCGATGTGTACTTTTGAAGCAGGCTAAATATGACATTGAAAAAATAGTATGCAATTTACTATGTTTTATTTATTATATATGTATTTTGGAATGTTACTAGGATGATTTGATTGCTAGAAACAAGTGTTATGACAAAAATATCCGTATTGTACGAATATTATATATTGATGAAATTAATAATGAATAGTCAAACTTATCCAAATAAATTTCATAAAGAAAAATTGTCACCATCCATTTGGTTGCTTAATTTATCGTTGTACAAATATTGACTTTGGATAATTAAGGAATAATGTATTGCAAATATATATATTTTAATCACATCTCAAGTGTATCTGGACAATGTGTGGTGATGTAGGGTATGAGAAATGTTATTAACATGTTTTAACACACTCTAGATATACTTTATTATTATTAAAAACTAAATTTATTAAGAGTAAAAATTCATTGCCCCCAAAATTTAAAATTTCTTAACTAGCAAAATTAATGACACGTTTTATAACAAAATAAAGTCAGAAGAGCAAGTTCGGTATTTCCATCAACATAATATTTACCCTCTTAATCAATAAGGAATATTATTTCTCGCACTAATTAGTGACAAAAATAAGTTTCTAAATAATTACTTTTTGATGACCAGTTTTTTCTTCTCTAACAAAGGGACAATCAAAATATTTAAATAAATAAAATTAAAATAAAAAAATATTTTTTGGTTAACATTCTATACCCTCTCTCCCTCTATATGCAATTTGAATTAGTTTACAAAATTTAAAATTTACATATACAAATAATAATTAATACTTACTAATTTTCTCTCATTTTGTATATTTAATACTTTTACTACAAATTATAATTTATCATATTTAATAAATAAATAAAAATATACCTTATATATATATATATATTAACTATGATATGCATTTAATTTAGTATATTTAATAAATTTAATAAATATAATATGCGTTTCCATATGTAACTTTGAAAAATTCATTAGTTGAAATTTTTTTTAAGATATAAAGTATGGATATAAAATACTACGAAAAGCTAATATCACACAAATTTACATGATAAGAAATAGATATATCCAACGACATATCTTAGTATGGACAAAGAGGACCATGATTAGGGATAACAAGAGGACGGGATGGGGAGGAGTTTCACTATCTCATGTCTATTTTCGTAGAAAAAATTCATTCTCATACTCAAACTCAACGGGTATCAAACTTTTGTCGCATCTCCATCCTTAACAAGTAACGGGTATAATCTTATACCCATACCCGTACTCATTTTCATACTATTTCAATATTAATTTTAATTAATTTTTATAAAATAATAACAAATTACGGTAAAGGAAACATAATATAATCAAATATTCAATATTAGGAGGATAATTTTTCTTCTATATAAAATACTTTGAAATAAATTATAATTGTTTACATTTTAGATTAGAATACCAAATAAAATTTCATGAGAACCAAAATATTATTAAATTTGCAAATATTAATGAAACCTAATTGATAAAATTAAAAAATATTTTCAAAAAAATATAAAAGAAAAATAATATTTAAATTAAAATATATTTTAAATGTTTGTTTAATTCAATTTTTTAAATTCTAATGAATTTATTTTTTATACACTAATAAAAGTTATAATACATCATTTCATCAAAATGACACAAAAAATAAATAATAAACATAATAATAAAATTTTAACATAAATCTTATATATTTTGAACTCCAATATATGTTGAAGGGTGATAAAAAAATATTCATGTCAATTACATCAGATTTTTATATTGTAGTAAATAAAAGTTATTTATACAATTATACTGAAAAAAAATATAGTATGATTGATAATGAGTTAAAAAATAAAAAATAAATAGATAAATTATATCAAAATAGTATTATACATGATAAAAAAATAACAAATAAAAATATTAAAAAATTAACAAATGTATGTCTTATAAATAATTAGAGACTATTGAAAGAAATCGCACAAAGAAAAAACAAATGTATAATTAATGGTATGATAATATGAAAAATACCTAAGAGATATAAGAAAATTTTTCAAATATCAATATATATACTCAATGGTTGATAAATAACAAAAATTAATTGTTTTAGCGAAACAAAAGAGTTATTCAAATGAAACAAAAATTAATAATAATAAGTAAAGAATATTTTTTATATTACCTAGTAAACGAAATATTTATGTTATTAAACATTTAAATTGAGAGTATTAAATATTATCATTTGAAAGGAAAATATATAAATAAAAATATTAAAAAATAATATAAATATTAAAATGTGAGAGATATTTTTTTTAATTGACATATATCATTTTAACATAATTACAAAGGTTATAATAAGATGAAAAATATAATGGAAATGCGAATGACTTTCATGACAAACCAAATCATTAGTAGAAATAAAAATAGAGATATGGTAGGGACAAGTATTATGACAGAGATATGTAGATCTCCCCATCCCCATATCCAATTGAAAAAAGTCGAGGATTTTCCATACCCATATCCATACCTAATCAATGCGGGGAGTCTTTGTCAAAATGGGGACGAGTTCGAACAATACCCAAAAAACCAATTTATTCACCATCTCTAGCCATGACCCCTCCATTTTGTTTTTATATTTATATAATTTCATATACATTTTTTTTAAAATTAATATTTTAATGTATAATATATATTTGATATTGTAATAAATTTTTATATATTTATATTTATTGATGAGGAAAAGTCTTTTTTTTCCCACATTTATTTTTTAATTTTACCTTTTAAATAAAAATAATTATTTAATTTATATTATTTTTTAAGTGATTATCCGTCTAATTTAACCATTTTTTATTTGATTATTATTTAAACTCATCGTTATAAACGAAAATTAATTACAAGAAAATAAAAATCTTTTTATATTTAAATTTATAATTATAATAAAGTTAATTATAATTTTATTATTTTTATTATCATAAAAAAATTAAATACAATGTTTTTACTAGTTTATATAAAAATTTTGGAATTACTCTTTGGTTCTTATTTTCGTTCAAAAATAACAATGTGGTCCTCCAATCTTTTTTAGTCTCAATTTGGTTTCGATTTTTTAAAAAATGATGTAATTTTTTCATTTTTTTCATTAAATTTTTTGAATCGGACCAAAGTTTTTTCATCAAAATTGAAGTTGTGAATAAGGATGGTTTGCTTTGTTGGTGTAATTGACATAATCCTAGTATCAATTTTGACGAAAAATTATTGCTCCACTTTAAAAACGAAAAAAATCAAAATACATGAATTTTTAAAAAATAAAAACCAAATTGACAAAAAAAATACTAGATGACTAACTTGATTTTTTGAACGAAAAAATAAATCAAAAGAGTAATTCAACAAAAAATTAAACACTCTCAAAATATTGGTCAAAAATCGGCCACCGAATATATCTTACTTAGAGTATATTACTGCAACAGGCATGTAAGTTTTTTTTGTTAATTTAATAAATATAATATATGTACTTTTAAGCTAATATGTATAGTATATTATATTAAAAAATCGTTATTTAAAAAGTTTGAATTAATACAGACTTTAAAATTTACATATATATATATATATATATATATATATATATTAACTTTAATTATTCAATTAACACTTTTAATATTATTAATTTACATATATAATTTAAATAAAAAAAATATAAATATATACTTAGAATTTTAGAATAATTATGTGACATTCTTTTTTCTTTCAACATTATATATGAATGTCTGTATAGTTACTTATTGTGTCTTACCTTTTAATATAATTATGTATACTTAACTTAAACCGAGTGTTACAAGTTAACAGAGTAAAATTAAATATTATATAATCATATTTAAATAATAAATTTACGTTACGAATATAGTAAGAAATAAATTAATTACTTTAAATTTTAATTTGATATTTTTTTTACAGTCATAATTTCGTTAAAAGAGTTCGACAATCCATATTATTATTCTATTAAAAAATGTGTATATATAATATATATCTCTGTCTATATATATATTAAAAGGTTATTTATACTAAATTACTAATCCATTTATAATAAATTATAAACTGTTCATATAAGGTTTCATACTTAATTTAATTATGCCAAACGCACTGCATTACATTACAGGAGTTAGTTTAGTTGTTTTCTTCTTTCTTCTTTCTTCTCACTGCACAATAAACATAGTTTTGAAAGAAGCTTGTGATAGTATAAATTTGAAGTGATTAAACTATAGTGTGTGAACAAAATCGGGGACATGGACAACCGTTTTCATCTGAAAACGATTCCAGGACAAGGGCAAAGAAGTTAGAATTTTCCTGCAGCAAAGTTCAGTTATCAATATTTTTCAAAGCCCCCAATATTTACACATAAACATTTGAAAAATATGATTGGAAAAACAGAGCAAAGATTTTCAAACAACTACCACAAGGAACTTGCGTCCATCCGACACGTCTTGCGGCAACGGAAAACGAAAAACAGATGTTCTTAGCTGAAGCTACCGTATTGAAAGAGAAAAACTTCAACAACACCCAAAGTTGAATAGTTAGAAAGTTGAGGCATGAGTACGGCTCTTAGATTGGTTAGGAATGGGATGCAGAAAAACACAACCTCTTCACTTTTGATAATGTTCCTACTTCATCTAAGGTCAATGTCCAAAATCAATACCAAATATTTGAGAGTTTTTTAGATAAATTTCTCCTCTAATATTTTGGAGCTCGACCACATCTGAATTCTTTGTATTTATCTTAACTTCAAAATACATATTATTCGAGATTCTACAGCAATTAAATGTTAGATTAATTTACTATTTCAAGCTCATTTTATCTTGGTTTGTTAATCCAAAATCCCACGTGTGTGTTGTGTGTATATATATATATATATATATATATATATATATATATATATATATATTCTTTTTCTTCTCAGGTTTTTCCTTCAATAATTTCGTCCTTTGGAATTTCATGACCCAGCTATTTGATTTCTTACATGATTATGATGACGCTAAGTGTGAACACTCCTTTCTGACACATTCAAAGATCGGTTATTTACATGTTTATCTACTTTTCATCTCCTTGGAATATAGTATTATTGCACGTGAATTTTATGATAAGCTTCGATCCTAACAACTAACGATTCAAAAGGTCAACATGCAGTATTGTTGGTGAAAAAGAAAATCCAAGCTAGTGTTCCTGCAGAATGTACGTCAAGGCTATGCTGCAAAATTTACTCATCGACCAAATATTAATCAAGTACAATGCGTTTGTTTTATGAAATGACCTAGTTAGTTTTTTTTTTTTTTAATGCCAGGTTACGTAATTAATGCAATGTATTCCTTTTTTTGACTGTTAAAAATACTTGTTCAAAGAACACAAGTTTACATTGAAAGAGAACAAATTGGATTTGACTGAGATGAAAAAGATGACAGAACTTATATCTGATACATGTGGAGTTCATCACATGTACTAGTTAGCAATATTATAAGTAATTCTCTTCCTTCAAATTAACATTTTGAGACTTTTAGTTCGAAAAATAATAAATAATAATAATAATCGACATAAGAATACTGGTCAGATTGCGGCTGGTCAATTTTTGTTGCCAATAACCCGACATTAGACCTCAACCAGATCAGGGAAGGTAAATGCTTGTTTTATTCCAACTTTGATTCTACAGGCTTTTACGTATGACTTAGTATTACTCCAAAACATTGTTTTATTATTGTTAAATGAAGTGTTTCTATATATTTAAACATATGAGTGGAAATAATTATTTGAAAAATAACATAATTTAGTAAGAACAATGACGTCCAAGCTAGAATGATATAAAAATGAATCAAAATCAAAACCAACATGCGTGAGTTTTCTAACAAAAGTAATTTTTTATTTATTTTTAAGAGAAGTAAAATGGAGGTGCTACAATTTTAAAACCTTCAGAAGGCTCCTATAGTTTTCAAAACAAATAAAATATCGTCAACAAGTTTTTAAACAATGTAAAATGGTTATTATCAACATCCTTCAGCTTACTCTAAATAAAGAATATATAACCTACGTGCTACAATATTAAAAAAAAATTGTCAAATTTTGCATTATATATTACTTTTTCTATTTCGACTTCAAAATCTCTTAATTGCTTTTGTTTTCCATAGGTATTTTAATCGTAGATAATTGTTTTGGGGATGAAAACACACTAAATGTGTTACATGCACACACTTATAAAAATAATAAAATAAAATAATTGTGGTTAAGATAAAATAGACCTTCGGTACAAACTTGAGCTGACGGAAGTGGTGAGAAACTCATATCACTTAACTAAGAGATTAGAGCTCGATTTCTAACCTTTGGAAACTTAGACTTACATGAAGATTAGTTTTCGTGAATTGACTACGCTTTACATAAGAGATCACAAATTAATTAATTAAAAAAAAGACATAGTAGAAGAAAGTATTTTTTTTGTTATCATTTATTACATTTATTTGAAAACATTGCGCACAAAACTCAAAAATAAAGTTTTAAAGAAAATTAGCATGCATCACCTATTTTTAAAATATATTCTCAGATGATTATAATATAGGCGTGATTCGGTAAGCGTAGCTGCTAACCTAGAGTTTATTATTTACGTTTAAGAGTTTTATGGATACTTGAATATAATATTCAGGTCAGGTGTAAAAGTGTGAATGTCATATTGGTGGATACCATATGATAGACTATGTAAGTTAGTCCATGAATTACTTAATATTAGATTTTATGCATGGTTGACTAAAGATCAAGATGATAGAAATATACATGAAAGTCTGGCTTATCAAATTGTTAAACGGTTATTCATTTTGTTTTATTTTCTTTAATAGGAAAAAAAGAGCCGTAGTAAGTTAATAAGTATAAACATATAGTAAAATAATAATAAAAAAGAAGAAGATAGATATTGGTCGCTTCATTATCAAGTTCTTGTTAGATCAGTGACGATCTTATGTAAGTAATAATCTATATCCAATATCTGTGAAAAGTTGTTGATAAGAAAATTGATATCTCTCCAATAAACTTTGGAGAGGTTATGATAGGACTAAAAGGTATGAAGCTGTTGAAAGTTGATAAATGTATTATAAATATACGTATAATGATATTATGATTTCTGTTTTATTGTTTTTAAAAATTAATGACTCATATTAAATCATATAAAAAAATAAAAGATAATAACCAAAAAATAAGAGTTAAAATATAATTCTTTTAAATATATAAGTGAATTATTAGACTTTATTCTTTTTTATAACAAAATAACTAATGTTCAATGAAAAAAAGATAATAACAAATTTATGATATTTAGGTAGAAAGATAACTATTCTCTAAAAATAGTCAAGATAAAAAAAGAATAATAAATAGTTTTGTAAGTTAAAATCGTATAACCTATTTTCACTTATCTCACCACTTGAAAAATAATTGTATCTAATAAGAAAAAGAAAAAAACAGTTTCAAATAGCAACACACTTTCAGTATTTTTATTTCTTTGATGAAATCTTGGTGTATTAGTTAGGGATAGATCAGAAAGCGAATAAAATAAAACACGGGAATTCATTCCCTGCAAATTTAAGCATTATAAAATGGCTATTCACGCTTGAATGGAAAACGTGATAAGATCGTGACATGGAGCTGGTTAGGCGTTCACAGAAAGTAGAAAATACATGCACCCAAATCAATTCAACCAGAAGCAACAAAATTGAGTATATAGAAAGGACAAAGATGGAGTAAGTTTGACGATGTTTTTGGTTTTTCCCTTGTTCAAAGCTAAACCAAAAATGTGTTGTTAATCGAAACAATTTTGAAGAAAGAGTATTATACATTTAAATTCAATTCATAGATCCTGTCCTTGATTTTGCTTTTCCAACAAAAGAATAATCAACTGTATAGAAGAATGATCTTTCTATCTATATATCATGAATCTTGAATATAATAAACCATTAATCCCTGCGATAATGTTGTGATGAGTTGTTGTTGTTACTCATTACCAATCAAACAACTAACTCAGAGGCTTCTTTGGTGGCACATGATCCCAAAAAACCTTCCTCAACCTCTTTCTCTTCTTCTTCTTCTTCTTCCTCCTGCACCAGTTTTTTCTCCTCGTTGGAATCACATGAAGTGAGTTCCTTAGCTCTCAAAGCTTGACCCTCCCAATTGGTCCGCGCCAACACGAACATCATTGTTATCATACAAGATCCCTGCGCCGCCAACATCCCCAACCACAACCCTTTGAAGTCAAACCCTGCAAAGAACCCCAACCACACCGCAACGGGCATGCCCACAAGGTAGAAGCAACCCAGGTTTATGTTCGCCCCCAATTTCGGCCTCGCCGTCCCCCTCAGAACGCCGCAAACCGTCGTCTGGGGACAGTTTCCGAGCTCGCAAAGCCCAATGATGGGCAACACCATCGACGTCAAAGCAAGGATTTCTCCATCCCCCGTGAACATCGTGGCCCAGACCTTCCTCACCGAAATCGCGAACGCCAAAGCAGAGAACCCCAACACGAAACTGAAACAGAGGCCCACGAGCGCCGCAATTTTCGCCCTCGCAGGATTCCCCGCACCCAACTCGTTTCCAACACGCGTCGACACTCCAAAACTTAGAGACGACGGAAAAATGTATATCAAAGCCGTGGTTTGAATCAAAACCCCCATGGAGGCCACACTTGCATGAGGGTTCACTAACAACCCGCACAGTAAAATCATTATCTCGTACCACCACCATTCCAGACAAACCGAAACGCAACTCGGAATCGCGAGATTCAAGAGCCTTTTCCACCCCTTGAAGCAGGACCGGGAAATACCCGGCCACGTTTTCTTGTGCGTGCCTGATACCACAACGTAAATAACCAACGACGCGACGAGGTTGAAGTTCGTGACCACAGCGCTTAACGCGATGCCTCCGATTCCGAGGTTGAGGACGGAGACAAAGAGGTAGTTGATGGGCACGTGGAGGATAATGGAGAGAGCGGCGCAGCACGTGAGAGGAAGGGTTATTGATTGGCTCCGGAGATAGATTCTTAGAGGGTGCAGCAGCGATTGTAATATAAGATCCGGGAGAGAGTAATATATATAGAATTGCGCCTCATTGGCTATGTCTTCTTCCTGGCCACATAGGAGTAGTAGTTTCTTGATGTTGAGCCAGAAGAATGAGATGAAAAGTGAAGTGAGGAGAAGAAGGAGCACGGTTCTCTGCATGGTGAGGCCGAGGAGTTTGAACCTTTTGGCTCCGAAGGCCTGACCGCAGATGGGTTCCATCCCCATGGCGAGGCCAGAGAGAACAGAGTAGCCGGTGATGTTGGCGAATCCGATGGCTAAGGAGCCACCTGCGAGAGCGAGTTCTCCGAGGTGGCCGAGGAAAACCATGGAAATCATGGAGCGAGAGTAGAGTAATAGACCGGTTAGGATCATGGAGAATGATATGTTGGAAATACACTTGGCTTCGATGAGGGCCAGGGACAAATGGGTTTTGTTGGGATTTTGTGTTTGGTGATGATGGTGTTGACATGTTGGGGATTTGGGGATCAAAGTGGTGCACATGTTGGTCTCATCCTGTAATTGGGGATTGGATACGTTTGGGTGGCCCTCATTCCTTTCACAGAAAGTTGAGGTGGGTGATAACTGGCGCATCGTTTCTTTGACGGTTTCTCACAAGAGACAAAGCAACGAAAGAGAGTTTACAATAGAGGTTTCGCTGGTGGCGAACTTTTGCACTTTGCAAGAGTGTAACAGAGGGGTTTATAAGGAAGGGTTTGAGCAATGAATTTTTGGAATGTTCCATTCAAATTGAAATGAAAGAGTATGACACACGGCCACACGTAGGGTCGACACACACTAATGCTAGTGCTACAGAATATACATTTATTTACCAACTCAAACTCTCTGAAATATTTTTCTTTTCTGGTTTTTCAATTTCAAGCCACCTTTTATGACCGACCAATAGCGTATATGAGATGAGAGTATATCACTATTTGGCCTGCTGCTAACACAATGAGGGGTGAGACGCGGAGGCCGCCGAACCGCACTCAACTCTCACCAAATGTAAAAATAAAACACTCAATCGATCAATTTTGCCGAATAATGGGTCAGACCAGTACAAATGAGTAAAATGATTTAAACGGGTGAATGTAACTTTTTCTTCTTTTTTTGTTCTTCATGTTATTGATTAACCGTTGCGTTACATTGATCATGAAGATTACTGAGCTAGATATCAGGAGAATGTTTTCTGACAATGGAAACAAGAAATTGTATTATTTTTGGTAGAGACCCCATGCTCAATAAATGGTAGCTACATTTGATTTTTAATTAAATGCTTAGGTTTTAGAAAACGATACTCATGTGACTGAATTGCATGTCGGCATTTATAAGTAGGGATTGAATTTAAACCCACCTGGGCGAAATCCCAGCCGTATAAATTGTGGGTTCAGTTACTTTCGGCATTCCTTTTATGGAAATGGAGACATGTTTCACAGCAGTGATTGCATTCACAATGGATATAGTTGAAATAGAGGTCATGGTTAAGATCCTAATTAAGAGATTCATAAAATTAGTAAACTTTACTTTTTACAACAAAAATAATAAATTATTAAAATGAAATTATTTTTTCTGTCAATATTTTATCGAATTTAAACTTTACAAAATTAATTACTTTATGAATTCTTTACCATTTTAATAATAAGAGTTTTAAGAGATGTAACAGAAAAGAATTTCCTTACAATTCTAATAATAAGAGTTTTAAGGGGTGTAACATAAAAGAATATTTTTAATTAGATTTACTTTTTTTTTTGAATTAAAATCTTATTTATCAATCTTAATTAAAATTCATTCAAAAAGGTAAATTTAGGGTGATCTTGCAGTTAATAATACCAATAAAATAAGTTTTAACTAGGTTATTGTAAAAATATTGATAATATATATGTATATAACAATGACTTTTTAATTGTATTAAATTTTAATTAGGTTTAGATTTTCTTGAATTTTATACATTCACCTAAGTAATTAAACATGTGGTACAGAAAAAGAAATTTACATAGTTTTATCATTTTGTTCGATTACTCTCCCGATTTTATATGTTGTAATGATACGTAAAATCAAACTCGCAGATAATATTATTAATAATTTAAATATAAAAAATATAATTTAACAAAGTTTTTTATAATAAATTTAGACAAATTATTTATTTAAATTAAGGATGACTATTTTATTATTTCATTTTTATTAAAAAATACAAATTATTTATTTTAATTTTATTTATAGAAAACATGTCAGTTTATTAAGATACTTTTTAAAAGATAATTCTTTTAACATTGATTTTAAGCTAAGATGAAGTATGATTTAGTTGTTGAGCTGCGTCTTGTAACATTATCAAAGAAATCCGGCGGAAAGGATGATACTGAGTCCAAATTGGGTTTCACACGGAACCACGATTCTCTGACGCTAGAAGTGGCCTAAGGTTCTTTTCCGCCTAACGTCCATTCAGGCCCGCATTAAACAAGTTTAATAATTACTCATTTTTACGCTGACATGACACTTTTATATATATTCTAAATTCATAAATATTACTTTTATAACACTTTTTACACTATTATTATAGATACTTTTTATTTCATTACGCACACTAGTTTCAAAATATATAGTGCAATATCTGCTTTACTACCCAGAGTTTACACCGCGACATGCTTGAACCATGCACTCAAGACCAAGCACGTAGGAACTTCTTAAACAATGTCTACAAATTCAGGTATACTGCATACAAGTTGCATTTCTTACCATTAAAAATTGCGTCTAATTTACATCATTTATATAATATAAATTGACTTTTATAATTAATGTAATATCTCAAATATATACTCTCAAGTATAGATGTCAACAGGCGGGTAGGATACGGATAATAGTTCCCTCATATCCTACCTACTCGATAAATATTCGTCCCGTACCTGTATCCATATCCGTCGGGTATCCATTATGCGGATATCCGTCTATTTCTTTGATATCCACGGGTACCCGCAGGTATTTACAAAATTGTTTAAAAAATAAATTTAATCATAAATTTAAATAAAATAAAATAAAATACATCACTGTCATAAATTTTAAATAAAGTTCAAACCAATTCAAGTCCATACAAGTCCAAATAATTACAAAAATAAATATAAAATGACGTTCAACACAATGAATATTCTTTAATTAGTGTTTTGATCAACAAACGCTTTTTCTCTGATTGATTCCTGCAAAATAATCAAATAGTAAACCTTACCTGTCACGTGCCAAGTATTCTTATTTTAATTCCATCATTTGACAACTAGCATATCATAAACGTCACTGTCTTTATAGGATTTGAGTATATGCCCAACTTCAAAGAAGGAAAAGAGAAGAATGTCAAGAGGTGTACTTGGAAGAAGACAACGTACCAATACTTGAAGCTGGAAGAATGAAGACAAGACAAAATGTGCAACTTAGAAAAAATTAGTTAGAATGTTTTTTACTCATATATATATAAGGGTATTTTTGTGAATTAAAGTTTAACGGGTATGGGTATCCACGGGTACGGATACGATGATACTCGTATCCGCCCCGTTAACATGCGAGTATCAAAAATACCCATACTTGCGGGTAGCGGGTATCCATTTTTAATATTCGTTTTCTATCTATTGCGAGTTTTATCTACGGATACCCGCAGGTACGGATATTTTTGACATCCCTACTCTCAAGTCGAGTTATACACATCTTGAGTACAATACTAGACATTAATGAGTGATATGATATTAACCCAATAATGGATGATATGACAGACTCAACAATCAACAAATCTTCTGATAACATAATGACATAATAGGTCAAACAAACAATCAATATCTTTACTAATACTCTAATATCATGTTGAAGAGTAAACTTTAAATCTAACTTAGTTTTACAAAATCGACTAATAATTTGCCATTAACATTCATTTGTATAATGTAAATTGACTTATCCCTACTCAATCCACATCTTCAACCCTTCACCATTACAATCAAAGCACAATTTCCGTTTTTAAGAAAAAAAAAATCAATATAATTGAATGAGTGAACTCAATTAGATATTAAGCATGTATTTAGATTTCAGTTAAAAGTTTAAGCTAAAATGAATTAGAATGAAAACAATTATTATAATAGCTTTTAAGTCGATTTAAAATATAATTTATTTGTTCTAACTGAAATCCTAAAACACCTTAGATCTTATAATAAAGAAACAATTTGCACGTAAGAAATATAGAAAATGTAAAACTTGTACAAAACAAATAAAAGATAATAGTTGTCTCAACATAATTTCAACTTTGTGAATTTTAATTATATAAGGTAATAATTAACTTATTTATTGGGTTGGATCCAGGCAGCAATAACATGTGGATAATTGTGTAATCTATATAAAGAGGAGATGAAAGAGTTTGTTGAGATAAAACGAGTAATAATCCATGTTTCAGAAGGAAAAATAAAATAAAATTCATCAACAATTTTTACTAAAGGTTATTTTGGTTTATATATTTTAAAAATATTCATTTTTTTCTTTAAAATGTAAAATTTGTTTAATTAGATTTAAACATAAAAATTATAGAAGCAAAATATTCTAACATAAGGACCATAAACATTACGTAAATCAAGCGAAAATTGAATTTCATGATAAATCAGGAAAAGAAAAGGGCCTTGCGAACATTTTTACCTTGTTATAATAAAATTTAGTTTCGGAATTAAGCCGTTTGAGTGCAAAAGTTCTTCGAGCATCATCAACAATAATGGAATCAATTACAATCTCTTATCTTCTTACTATTATTTTATAAATTTTGAAAAAAAGTCAGAAGTTTGTTTATGTTTGTTTATAATGAAAAATTATTAATAAAGGATTGTTTGAAATAGTTTTTATTATAATAATATTTACGATTCTTTTTATAATACTCTAATAAATATAGAATAAAATTTTACTTTTTCAAATATTGCTTAATTATAAAGAAAAAAAAAACTTAAAGAAAAGCTTGCATAAACTCTTCTGCATTGGTAGCTGTCATTCTTTCTTATCACCCAAATTATTCTTCGTATCTTATACGCACGGCCAAGTATCCAAATAATCCTTGGCGGATATAATACTTCTCTTGACTTTATTTATGGAATTAGATTAGTTTAATATTAAGTCTTGAAATAATGATGGATTATATTTATAAAAAATAAAACGAAAATATTACAATTATGTTGATTTAAAAAAAAAAAAAAAATATTAAATTAAATTTAGTTTTACAATCATAATTTGATAATTCTTAATAAATTAACTCTAAATAGCCAAACTATATATGCGATTAAAATTGAAAAGAGTGTCTTAAATTTTGCAGTTTTGATTTAATTTACATTCGTAAAAATATCAATATGTAATATTTCATATCAGGTTTTTTTTTTTTTTTATAATTAGT
>Ga0214543_1005934_pt1 | contig 22113 bp, 10 predicted proteins | sample CNSS2metaG_FD_160094 | JGI IMG/M metagenome (GOLD analysis project Ga0214543, IMG submission 160094) | Root nodule microbial communities from cowpea collected in UCLA plant growth center, Los Angeles, California, USA - CNSS2 | ecosystem: Host-associated > Plants > Roots > Nodule | place: USA... | reverse complement strand
AATAAAATATATCGAAATAGTATTCTACATAATGAAAATAAACAAGAAATAAAAATATTAAAAAATTAACAAATGTTTACAAACAATTTGAGAGACTATTGAAAGAAATCGCACAAAGGAAAACAAAAATATAATTAAGGGTATGGTAAGTTGAAAATATCTTAGAGATCTAAGAAAGCTTTTCAAATATGAACATATATAGTCAATGGTTGAGAAATAACAAAAATTATTTTAGTGAAACAAAAGAGTTATTCAAATGAAACAAAAACTAATAATAATAATAATAATAAGTAAAAGATTTTTTTTATATTACCTAGTAATCGGAAGGTTTGTGTTACTAAATACTTAGATTGAGAGTATTAAACATTTTCATGTGAAAGAAAAATATACAATAAATAGGAATATTAAAAAATAATAAAAAGACTCAAATGTGAGACATATTTTTTTTTAATTCACATACATCATTTTAACATAATTACATAAAGGTTATGATAAGATGAAAAATATAATTGAGATGCGAATGAGTTTCATGACAAACCAAATAATTAGAAGAAATAAAAAATTATATATATATATATATATGGTTACTTAATTAATTGAGAATATTTTAATAATTTAAATGAGAACGAGTATTATGACGGGGATATGTACATCCCCATACCCATCCCCATACCCAATTGAAAAAGTCGGGGATTCCCCATACTTATACCCATACCCAGTCAATGCGGGGATTCCTCGTCAAAATGGGGACGAATTCGGGTAATACCCACGGGAGCGGGTTTGTTTGCCATCTCTGATCAACACCTTCTAACACTCTAACTGGTAGTTCTTCATCCTCCATAGGTGTCTCTCTAAACCTACAATTTCGTCTGCTCCCACCCAAGAGGTGATCACTGCAAAAAAAGAGACGAATAACACAAGAAGACACAAAACACGCAATAAGTTAAGCTAGTGTACAAAAGAAATACTCATACATGTATTTATATAATGCCAACAACCTATAAACATGGTAGAAATCATATTTATGTCTATAATCACACAACCAGTTGACACTAAACTCAATTATCCGGATACATGTATTTGATATAGGGTGCATAAGAGGTGTGCACCTGTGAGGTTGCTAAACTCTACAGAGTCTAGCCATAAGGGGTCATCATCTAACCACACATACAGGGTTACTCCCGTTCAACTATAACCAAAGAAGAATTCTAAAGGCTAGGACCTCCTGCCACTCTCACCATATAACTTATTTTACTTTATATGAGTGTGAATAGTTATTAAAGTTCAAGATACCTCCCACCAATCATTCTCCCATATTAAGGCATACACTAACAATACTAACACAACCATCACCACCAAGAACTCCTCCTTGAAATTCCTTAAACATCATAACTTTGCATGCTCATACAACATTTCACCAAAATTGTAGCTTAATCTAGCGGTTAACGAAGTGAGAATCTTCATTTTACCAATAAAATGCAGTGTTGAAAACTTGGTAGCACTCAACGTCAAAAAGTGACGCTCAACGCTGATCAATTCGTAAAACCAGCGTTTAGTGTTGCCATGGTGAGGCTCAACGCTAATCGGCTCGTAAAAGTCAGCGTTCAACGTTGCCATGGTGAGGCTCGACATTGTACCTTATATCAACAATATCAAATTAAGGTCTTTGGGAAATCAAGACATGTTTCATAGATCAAATTGGTAGTCCTCCTTTGAGTATTGGTTTAAAAGAGTCTTTAAAGCATAGGAGTTAGTATCAATTTGATCAATGACTCAAATCCTACTTTTTTTTCATATTCCTTCACAATTAATATCATATACAAAATTCATTAAACATTTTACATACCAAAAACACTCATATAATAAATGATAATTACCAAACTCAATCATTCACAAACATGCCAATATCAATCATCATACTAGATCACAACCAACACACATGCTATAAATAATAAGATTATAATTATGAAAATAAATATAAATAATTTTTAGAATTTAATTATAAATAGTTTTGTTTATTTATATATAATTTTTATATAATTAATTTAAGAAGATGGACAAGTTTAAAAAAAATAAAATACTATTAAATTTAAAAAAATAGTCACATAAAAGTAAAATTGGAAAAAGAAAATATAGAAATACTAATCATTTTTATACAATAGTATATAATTGTATGGATAAATAATTTGTATAGTTTTTTTATTATATAAATAGTTTTGTATTATAAATAATTATTTAAATTTAGAAAAAGTAGTTATTAAAATGATAAAATTATAATATTTTTTATTATGAGTAATTATTTAAATTTGAAAAGGTGATTATTAAAGGATAAAATTGAAAAAAGAAAATGTCGATACTAAAAAAATTGGATCCTAATAGATGGTTTTTATTTATGGGTTAAATGTGTTTTTAGTTTTTGAATCTTGACACGAAATTGGAATTTGAGATTCGTTTATGTCCGAAAATTTGATACATTTTGGTCTCCAAACTTTAAAAACAAATGAATATAGTCATTTTAATCCAATTATTAAAGTTTTTTGCGTGTCAAACGTGTTTCCTTGTATATATTGATGCGGAAATAGTGGCAAAGTTTAGAAGGGGGCAGGCGGGGTACGACCCCCTCCCCCAATTTTTTGATTTTTTTTTACATTATTTATATTTAAAAAAAAAATTTATACAAATTTTTAAAATTGTATGTATTTTTTTAAAATTAAGTAATATTATATTGAAAATTAATGAAAATCAAATTAAGTATTTTTCTTTATTTTATAAAATACAATAATAAATAATAAAACATAAAATCAAATATATAAAAAAATAAAATTATTAAGATATTTTTTATTTTCTCTCTCATTGTCTTTTGAGTTTCTCATGTTGTTACTAAAAAAAGATAGACAAAAACTCATCATTTATGTCCTCATTTTTTTATATCTTCTCTTCCATTCTTAAATAAATAAACAAGATAATTTTCTTTTGTCTTTAGTGAAATATTTGTTTAACATTTAGCACTATTTTTTATTTCATGAACTTTTTGTATATTCATTTTTTATTAATATAGAAAAATAAATAATGTATTATGTGGTTTTTCATAGTCGATTTTTAATTGTAACTTGATTATCATACTATTTTTAATAATTATGTCTCTCAACTTTTGATTAGATTATGATAAATTATTTTTGGATTAAATATGTTTTTGGTCTCTCAACTTTTAATAAAAATTGGAATTAGTCTCTCTCCAAAACTTTAGTCCAATAGCCCAATTTAGTCTCCCAATTTTAGAATTGTGTGGATTTAGTTATTTTCACCAAAATTTGTTAAGTTTATTCAGTTTCGCATGATAATCGATTATAACTAATGATAATTGATTATTATTTCATCAGGTTTTCTCAAAAGTTTCCAAAACATAAGGTAATCAATTATTCCTCAATAATCGATTATTTCATAATGATAATCAATTATGACTTGAAATAATCGATTATTTGCACAGTGATTTTCGAAAAACAATAAAAATGGTCATTTTTCACAGTTTAAGACACATTACAAATATTCAATATGCCTAAATCTTTTCAAGGATTTTAGAACTTACCAAGATATCGAAAAAGCTGTTCTTGAAAATTGAAATTAACCTACAAAATACATATATTTTGGTCCCCAAAAACTTATATGGGTCTTTTAAGGTTAGAGACATGTTACTTTATAATATAAATCTAAGCATATCTTTCATTATGAACATCAAAATGTTTAATTCTACATTTATTTGAGGTGTGCCCCTTTTCATACAATAGAAACATGTTACACAATTTATATTCCTAGAATAAGGCTTACCTCTTTCTACCCATACCCTACCGGTTCTTTAATTTTTATTCTTGGGAGATTTTTTTGTTGCATCTTCCACTTGTTTTTCAAGAATATTTAAATCAAACATGTAACTCTTGCAAGATGTACACTCAACATTCTCATCCTCTTTATTTTCTAAAATCGAAATTTTATTTTTCAAAATTTCTTCTTCTTTAAGAGATTTTTTAAACTTATTTTGCAAATCCTTAAAATCAGATTTTAATTTTTTATGAGCAACATCTAATTTACTGGATTTATGAAGTAGTTGTTGAAATGCATCATACAAAGAATCATAATCATTGTCATTACTAGAGGAGCTTACCTCTTGAACTAATATTTTGGGGATGAATTTTTTTTTGTTGAATTACTCTTTTGGTCTATTTTTTCATCCAAAAATGTCAATTTGGTCCTCTAGATTTTTTTTAATCTCAATTTGGTCATGATTTTTATAAATTGATGTAATTTGGTCATTTTTGTTAAATTGAAGTGGAGTAAGGATTTTTCATCAAAATTGACTTTATGATTATATCAATTACACCAATAAAGCAAACCATCTCTATTCTCAACTTCAATTTTGAGAATAAAGATGATTTGCTTTGTTTGTGTAATTGACATAATCTCAATGTCAATTTTATGAAAAACTATTAATCTGATTCAAGAAATTTAATGAGAATTACATATTTTTTTCAAAAATCAACGGTAAATTGAAACTAAAAAACATTAGAAGATGAACTTGATATTTTTTTAATGAAAATAGGAATTGAAAAATTAATTTCAAATTTATTATACAAACTAATAAAAATATTGTATTTATTTATTTTATGATAATAAAAATAATAAAATTATAATTATTGTTATTATTATATTATAAAATTAAATATAAATATTTTTTATAGTTTTATAATAATTAATTTTCATTTATAATGATGAAGTTTAAATAAACCATCAAATAAAAAAATGGTTAAATTAAACAAATGATCACTTAAAAGATAATATTAATAAAATAATTAATTTATTTAAAAAATATTTAAAAGTTAAAATTGAAAAATAAAAGTGGACAATAAAAAAATTAGATATAAATATAGATGTATAAATTTTTTTAGAATATCAAATATTTTAAATATTTAAAAAATATATTTAAAGTTATATAAATATAAAAAAATTTGGGGGTGGGGGCAGGGTCTCCTTTGTCACTAATATGGTCCGCCAATGCAAGTCTTCCTCTTGAAAAGAAAAATCAATTTTTTTGATTTTTTATCATAATTTTTCTAATATGAATTTGTCACCTCTCACCTATCTAGGAAAAGAAAAAATTATGAATACCCAAACCTAAATCTCAAAACTAAAACTCAATATTTTATGAAAATTAACTACTTCTAAATGATTAGATTTTCTTACCTTTAATAGATTCATAATATTGTTTTTCTCTTACACAAATTCTTCTCTTACACAATTTCAAAGCCTAAAATAACTTCATTTACACAAAGAAGAGTTCGATCAATAATTTGATAATGTTTTTATTATCTACAACAAATAGATTTCTTCCTACGATGTAGAAAAGTCACATACAAGATGAAAACATATTGGTTCGAACAAAAAAGGGTAAAAAATCAACCTACTAAAAAAAAAGAAATTGTTCGGCCTAAAATGTTTCTTTAACTCATTAATTTCGTCTTAGTGCAATTTGATTTTGAAAATGATGAGAGATTGATGATGAAAATCGAGATAGAAAGAAGATGTGAGAAAGAGAGGTACAAAGAGGAGAGAAAGCAAATAAAAGAGGAAAAATACAAAGTTTTCAATTTTTGAAAAAGCCTTTTTAAACTAAATTTATATAAATAATAAAACAATATATAAATATATTTTAAAAAAATATATAAATAATAAAATATTTCCTTAAAAGGACCACCACTGAGAGTAAATAACGACGGTTAAAAATAACGTAAATGACAAAAATAACCGTCAGTATTTACATGTTTTTGTGTAGTGCCTGTTACATTTATATATATGTATGTATGTATGTATGTATGCAAAAGTACATGAGTAAAATAAAATAACAAGTTTTTCCATATAACATATCTATCTTACTTATCATATATCTCATAGTTTCATAATTTCTAAAAATTTTCAACACTCACAATATTTTATACTAGGTTTAATTATGCCTTTGGTCCCCATTTTGGAGTCAAAATCTCAAAATGGTACTCAAATTGGTCCCCTTTTTTGTTAAAACGTCTCAAGTTTGTCCTTTCCGTTAAGTCAAGGTTGACGCCGTTACAGGAAGTGTCACGTGTCAGTTGCTCGATTTTTTGAATTTTTATTTTTATTTTTATTATTTATTTATTTTTGAATTTAAAAAAAATCAAAATATTGTCACGTGTCAAGCTATCACCGTGCCACGTGGCAGTGTCAGAGTGATGTGGCAGGGACAGTGACACATGTCAGTATTATGCTAGGTGTCATTTCCTTAGTCTCAATTTGGTCCCTTTATTTTAATTTGTCTCAATTTAGTCCTAATATTTGTAAAAATGAGCAATTTTGTCCCTTTCCAAATTGAAACAAAAATTAATTTTATATAAATGTTATACTAATATTTTTATTAAATGTGATATTTTTATTCAAATTGATATTTTTATTATATATTTTTAACATAGCTAAGTTTATTTAAAATTGTGTTTCACATTCAACTTTACTTAAAATTGTTTTCAAATTTTAAATTTATATGTGTTTTATTGTTACATGAACTAGTTAATTTATGAATTTTTTTCTATTAACATTTTTTTCTATTAACAACTTTAAAACAATTTTAAATAAAGTTCAATGTAAAATATTAATTAAATGAACTTATTTTGGTTAAAAACATTTACTTAAAATAAGGGGACAAAATTGTTATTTATATTTGTGTATATTTATATAGAAATTAAATTTGATTTCAATTTGGAGAGGGACAAAATTGTTAATTTTTACAAAAAATGGGACTAAATTGAGACAAATTAAAATAAGGGGACCAAATTGAGTATAAGGAGATGACACCTGGCATAATACTGATACGTGTCACTGTCACTACCACATCACTCTGTCACTACCACGTGGCACGATGACAGCTTGACACGTGACATTTTGTTTGATTTTTTTAAAAAAATTCAAAAAAAAAAATTCAAAAACAATTAAAAAAAAAATAATAAAAAAATTCAAAAAATCGAGGAACTGACTCGTGGCGCTCCCGTGTCAATCTTGACTTAACGGAAAGGGCAAACTTGAGACGTTTTAACAAAAAATGGGACCAATTTGAGACTTTTAAAAATTTGAGTACCATTTTAAGATTTTGACTCCAAATTGAGGACCAAAGGCATAATTAAACCTTTATACTATAATTATATGATTCTTAATATTTTATATTGTAAATTATAATTATATAATTCTTAAAATTTCATAAGTCTACGTCAAACTCAAATTGAAATAAAGACTTAAGCGAATTTTTACTCTAAATTCATAGTAATATTTATTATTTCAATTAAATATAATAATATATTTTAAGAATAAAGTAAAACAAAAATTATTGGTTATTTGTTAAAATATTTTTAAAAATTAAAAAAGTGATTTTATTCTAATTATTTTGAAATTAAATATAAAAACAAGTGGTACAAATTAGAAAATAAATACTATAATATTATTATTATTATTATTATTGAAAAAAGCTAACTGATTTTATTAAGGGTAAAGTAAGAATGAATATTTTTTTCATGAAAAACATGTAAAAATAATTAAAATTAATAATGAAAATATTTTTTTATAAAAACTATGTAAAAATAATTATATTAATTTTTAAAATATTATAATAATTATATTGTAAAACATAAAATAGAAATAATAATGACGTGTTTGTTATAAATATATACTTATAAATTATAGATAGATATTTAATTATAGATTACTATTATTATTATTATTTCACATCAACGTTAAGATTACTGAAAGAGTGATGGACGTGTGTGTGTTAGTTGGTTAATGAGTACTCTTATTTGTTTTCATCTTCTTCTTCTGCATTGGAAGGAACCCTAACCCCTAATCGATCGGAATCAATGGAGGGAATGCTGTCCGCGAACGAGCAGCAGAGCATGGTGTCTTCGTTCCTTGAGGTTGCTCAGGGCCAGACTGCCGAGACTGCGCGCCAGTTCCTCCAGGTTTCACTCTCTCCCGAATTCCCCAATTTCACATCGCTCTCACTCATTATTGTGTAATTTTGAAACTTCTAAGTACTCATAAAGGTGCAAACCCAATTTTAATCAACAGTGAGGTATAGAATATTGTTCTTTGTTAACAGATCTAAGGAATATTAGGGTTGTTGCTGTGATTGATGTTGTAACAGGCTACCAGTTGGAAGCTTGAGGAGGCTCTTCAGTTGTTTTTGATAGGTAGTGAAAGTGGGGCAGTGCCGCCTCCAACTTTGCACACTCCGCCTTTGGAAAATGTTGATTCCTGGACTGACCAACCTCCCAGGTGGTATTGTGATTCTTGTGGTATTTTTCAGTGATTTTTGTGGGTTTTCTCTCTAACTTCTGCTTGTTGTTTCAGTGAACCTAGGAAGGACCCAACAGGGAGTGAAAGTGTTGGACTTAATGAGGCAGAAGAAGTGCGCCCTCCCTTACCTGTAATAAGGGAAACTCTCTATGATGATGCAATGCTGTATGGGTACGTTTTCCTGTACTTCATTTATTTTTTTTTTGTCAGAGATGCAATGCTGTATTATTAGGTGTTTTTTTAAACTCTGGATTACATATTTGTATAATCTGGAAGCTGTTTATGTGTGCCTTTAAGAGATATGAAACTAAATTAGGTGAACGAAAGGTGAATTTTTGAGTCTGGACAGGCAGTCTTGTTGTCCATACATAACTGGAAGGATTTATTTTTTTGAATATGGTGTGTCTGTTTTATGACGACCCACCAAGCATTATAATGCTTGCAATTATTATTTTTTTTGGAATATGGGATGTATTATAGGATGAATGTTGTTTTTACTTTTTAGTCCCTGAAGAATTTCTATATATTGGTTTTTGTTTCCAATTTATAAACAAATGTTTTGTCAATGTAATTTTGAAAAAATTCCTTTAGCCCCTAAAACTTGAATTTATTTTCCTACACAGGCACTAAAGTTTGGGTTTTTCAAAAATTGTAAACAGTTTAGGACTAAAACTGAAGTTTAAATAATTTTCAAGGACTGAAAACACTAGGAACTCTACTATGTACATATATGAAGTATTCATGTTGTGTGTGTGTATATATATAAACCAGCAACAAATGTGCGCAATATTGCAACAAAGGTTGTCAAACGTATTACACTAAAGTATGTTACAACTGTGACATATTTTCTTATCTTCATAATGTTAACTACAAAAGTACTAAGTGAAGTGATATTGTAGCCATAATTCAATTAATTGTGTTTAATAACTTGTCTTATCTTTAGAGATATTTGCCAATGTTTTAGTTTGGCTCATTGAGTTTTATAAGTCTACTTTCTTGTGCTGTAGTATATATGTTGCTTCGACATTCAAATGGTGTATTCATGTTGTTGTTTTTTTTCTTGTTTATGCAGAGCGCCAAGGGGTGGGCATCGTTCACAAGAACCCAGCACCCTAGTCGCATTTCGTAACTTTGAAGAAGAAATGAGAAATCCAGGGGTTTGGGAGCCAGAGCAAGGTGCTGCTTCTACAGCAGAGACTTCTCGAGACAATCTTGCTTCACTTTATCGCCCACCATTTCATTTGATGTTCAATGGTCCTTTTGATAAGGTAAACATGCTTCTTAGATTGGATTTTATGGATTCTGTTAGAGTGGAAACGAATGAAAGCCAAACTTAATGTAGACAGAATTTAAAAAAACACAGCTCTAGTACTGTGTTGGGCTCAAGAAATAAGCACACTAAATATAAAATATATTAGTTTTTAGGACATATTTGTGTACAAACTTGGGGTTTCCCCCTAAAACAGCTGTTTCCTCCTTTCAGAAGGCGAGGAATAACTTTTTAACACTTTAATGGCCCTTCACAAGCCTGTCACACAATCTGTCTAACTATTACTATCATATCATAATGTTTAACTACCTAATGTGAAATTAATATTAAATTTTTTAGATCGGTTTGATAGAGAGATAATTTAGAAAAAACAAAGAAAAGATGCTATGGATAATCTTTGTTTTAAAATACACGGATCACAATTTATGGATGACTTTAGTTGGTACAACTGAATTATAACCAAATTTAGGTGACTAGTAGCTGATCATATACGATATACTCTAGCATCTACCCTACAACTCAGGGTGATTGGTGATGTCCAATAACTTGGGTTTGTCTCGAAGAGTGATAGATCTGAGTTTGGTGAGAGGCTTGTGAAATGTCTGCAATCTTATCTTGAGCAACACGAGCAACAATGTGGGAATGACCTATAGCCTTTTTCTTTGACAAAAAAGTGTTCACTTCCATGCATTTTGTTTGAGGGTGCAGCACAGGGCTTCAGCTCAAAGCAACGGTGTTTTGATTGTCACAGTAGATTGTAGGCATGGAGCAAGCAGCTTGTAGTTCTTTCAGTTGAGACTGTACCCATTGATTCTCTGAGGTTGAAGTAGCAAGACTCCTCTATTCTGCTTCAGTAAGGGTTTTTGTAACCGAAGTTAATTTCTTGAACCATCAATAAATGAGATTTGGTTGGGGGGCTTAAGGAATGAAATGTGCTAGCAGCAGAAGTATATTTTTGGTCATCGATATTTGAACCACCGTCATCATTATAGTATTTCTGTAAGAGATAAGTTTTGTGAGTGCAGACTAGGATGTAAGAAAATCCTATAACATATTCTAATAAGCCATTAAGAAACTACTATCAATGTCAATTTGCTGAATAGACAAGTGATTAGAAAGAGACAAGGTCAAAATAACTCTGATAGTAATATATCTAACCACCTCTGAGTGTTTCAGAAAATTAACACTCAGAAAATTATTTATTTTAATCAAAAAGGAAAGAATGCTATTGCATTGCTATGAGTTGCAATCCTAACTAGGTTAGCACTACAACCTGTACCAATCATATCCAATATTCTTAATACAATTATTAGAAAATGAAATACAAAAGTGGGGGGACCTAACCAAAACCCACTAATAGAATTTGAAATACATCCTTTGTTTGCAAGTTCACAACTTTCTCATATTAACATTAGTAATCCCTTTCATAAAATACTCCAAACCCTTCTACTCTGGTATTTCAAGCTATTGCGCCAATGACATTTCAAAATTCACATATAATCTTCAACCAGCCTTGTTTAATATAAGATTGGGAGTTGTCACAGTGATCTCCATCACCACTACTTAAAAATCACTTGAATTATTTTTCCTTCTCTAGTAATGTGTTGGACTCAAGAATTAAACAAGCTGAATTCTAAATAAAGAAAGAAATAAATTGGCTTTTGGGACAGATTTGTGTATATACTCTGTGTTTTCTTAACAACATTGTCAAACTCAATTATCAGAAGAGAACGGGATGGGAGATAAAAGATGTCAATTTGACTCATACGAGTAATGCATATAGGAAAAACTACACAGACATGAACATTAATTTAAATAATATAGTCAATACAAATAACTCGTAATAATCATAAACATATCCAATACATAACACAGCTAGTCCCATAAGCCATATAATAACTCGTAATAACTACTAAATTCATAATTGCTCAATACGGATTATGAACTTAACACTCTAAATCTAAATGGAAGCAAGAATAGAAAAAAGTATTAAAAAAAATTATAGAACAAACACTGAGAAGAAAATGTCTTTTAAACTGTGATGGTTTACTAAAATAATAAAATAAGAAGTATCTCTGTGAGGAAAAAATCTGAACAGCCAAAGCAACAACAAAGATTGACGCACCCTCAAGACTAGGTTTCATGTCCATGAAGATTGATGACGATGAAGGCAGTGCCAGCAATAGTGATGCGAGAGTTGGAGATGGTGATTCAAACCTTGTCTACAGTGATGCTAGCAGCCCAACTACAGGAGTTGGGAACTAGACTGGGCAACAAAGTCCGAGCCTGCACAAAAACGCTTTCAGGATTGATGTGATGCATGATCGACTGATTTTATGAGCAAAGTTGCAATCCTGCAACGATCTGTGACCTTCATGTTCTGCCTTGCATGTTTGCTCTCTTGGGTCTCCCATACTCTTAGGATTGTGCCAATATACTCGCAATTTTGATAACATTGCTCCTAACAAGGAGTCTCATTATTCCAATAGATAAAGGATAATAATTTGAAGCTTTAATTGTCTTCTACAAGTCTGTCACAGAACCTATAAACCAATATAACTGTCATATCATAACAATTACAGCCTAATTTGAAGTTAATGTAAAAATAATTGCTTAATAACTTGTACAAAATTAGAACTGGCCAATACCTACCTAATTCAGGAATTGCCCTATCTTAGTGAGATTTCTAATATAAAATAGATTGTTTCTGGTTTGCATATATGATAGAGTATTTGAGTTTCCACTTCGTATTTTATTTTTATCAGTCTGTTAATAGTACAAGTTGATGCCTTAAACTCATTTTGATTACAATCATTTCCATCTCCATAGTTTATGGGAGTTTTTGCTTAAAAAGTTGTTGCAGGTCCCCCTAGATGGGCAGTGTATATATTTAGAAATATAAACATATAGATGGTATACCATCGTGACTAAACATTTGGCCTTTGTATGCAGGCAAAAGATGCTGCTTCCCTGCAGAACAAATGGTTGTTGGTGAACATACAATCTACCAAGGAATTCAGCTCCCATATGGTATTATTTTCTTGGTTTTCCATCTTCATTTATCTTGATCTGTTTCGGTATTGGCGTTACTAATATCATGATCACTTTGTGAAGCTAAACCGTGATACTTGGGCCAATGAAGCTGTTTCTCAGACTATTAGTACAAACTGTATATTCTGGCAGGTCAGTTTCCTACTCTGTTGACTTGAACACTGGCAGTTATTTTTGTCTTATTTTTAAAATGTTATTTATCATGGCATTTTTATCAGAGTTGTTGTAATTTCTCAGATTTCTTAAAAAAAGTTTGTGGATATTATCTTGCCTCATAATATACAGAATGACACTAACAATATGAGGTTAAGCTTAGCTTTATCTTATTGTAACTTTTTTTAATAAAAGAATAAGTTCACTAAGACTAAAGAAATTAATCATGAAGTTTGGAGGATAGTGATATTTGGACTTCAAAATGGGCGCATGTAAGATTACATTTTCTCTTGTGTTTAGTTAAATTGTGTATATCTTTCTCTTAATTGTGTTTATTAGTTTGATGAACTTTTACGTTAGTTGTTTAGACAGCAGCTTTCAATTTATGTATAGAAAACTTGAGTCAGTAAGACTCAGTTCAATTAGGTTTACGCTAACTGGAAACTGAGTTATTTTTTTTTCTAAATCTTAACTAACTTTTGTCTATGCCTCTTGATTTAAAAGTATTTGTTGCAGATATTACACACTTACATTTATTGTATTTTTTTAGTATTATTTGCACTTTTTCATTGTCAATTATTATTGTATTTTTTAGTATTATATTTTTTTTTCTAAATCTTAACCAACTTTTGTCTATGCCTCTTATTCAAAAGTATTTGTTGCTTATATTACACTTACATTTATTGTATTATTTTTAGTATTATATGCACTTTTTCATTGTCAATTATAACTTTTGCATATAGGTATATGATGATACAACTGAAGGCAGAAAAGTCTGCACTTATTACCGACTGGATTCAATTCCTGTTGTACTTGTTATTGATCCCATCACTGGCCAAAAGATGCGCTCTTGGATTGGAATGGTTGAACCCGAAAGCTTATTGGAAGTATGTGTGATACAGTTTTTTAACTTGTTGTAATGGAGACATTTTTTCTTGAGAAATTGAAACATTATTCATATGTAAATCCTGAACTAGGTTATTTTTTAACCTACTGATGCAGGGTCTACTAGCATTCCTTGATGCAGGGCCTAAGGATCATCATATTACATTGTCTCACAAGCGTCCTAGAGGAAGTTCTAGCCCACCAAAATCTAAAGGTTTGTTGCCTGTATCTGTATATATTCCAGGTGTTTGTTTGGTGTTAGATGACTTGATGTTTAATATTGTCTTTATTGTCATTGTACATGTTTACTTTACTAATCAACACTCTATATTGTATTGGATGGACGTTAGTCACCTCCCTTAATCTGCTTCTGGTATTTTTTTTTTTTCGAGTTTTTCAAATCCTGCCTTTTCTTGAGGTTTTCTTTTGAATCTTTGCATAGGATCGACCCACGCTCCTAGTTACCTCCATTTAATATAGTCCCCTAGACTAACTGCAATTTCTTCTGAAGCACCGCTGGCGTGCCAGAGCATCATGTTGTGGCATGCTGTCTGTCCCCCAACAGTCAATGTGTTGCACCTGTCTGTTGCATTCTTTTTTTGCAGCTCAAGTTACAGAAAATGGCAGCTAAATTGGGCCACATTGCAGTTCTACAGGGGTTCCTCACATGACTATGGTTGCTGTGTGTGGGTCAGAGAAGAGAAACACAACCCTAGCCCTATACAACAGTGTTTTTTTTTTTTATTTTTTACTTCAGTTGGTGTATAAAAATACCAAAATTTTAAAATAAAATGTCTACAATTCAAACATAGTCAAATGCTAAGATTAAACGCGACAAGACATCTACGATTTGAATGTACCAAATCCCAAGTAAGGTAAGATAAAGTGTCTACTCTTCAAGCTTGATCAAATAGTAAAGATTAAATATCTATAATTCAGACATGATCAAATCCTATGGTAAGATGAGATATGATATCTACAATTCAATCCTAGTTAAATCTTGAAATAAGATATCTAATCCCCAAATATTGGAAAATATCCCTTCTGAACCCTCACTAAACCCTAATCCTAGGTCATGCATACACACAAATGAAGAGGGAAGAAACAATCAAAACTAGAATATATGGTTGGGAGAAAATGGCAAAGAGTTGTACTTATGAATCTTACTCTCAGGCACACCAATGTTTCCCTAAGCATTCCTGTTTGTTTTTGGAACTTCACATCTGTTCTATACTCACCAACCAATCATGATGAGTGCGCTTACACTATTTGTTCAATTTCATGTAGTGTTATTAAACTCAGGTCATAAACCCTAATCCTAGGTCCTGCATACACACAAATGAAGAGCGAAGAAACAATCATAACTAGAATATATGGTTGGGGGAAAATGGCTAAGAGTTGTACTTATGAATCTTACTCTCAGGCACACCAATGTTTTCCTAAGCATTCCTATTTGTTTTTGGAACTTCACATCTGTTCTATACTCACCAACCAATCATTAACCCAATCTTAAATAATATGATCAGGATGCTGAAGGATACATGATGGGTGCGCTTACACTATTTGTTCAATTTCATGTAGTGTTATTAAACTCAGGTCAGATTGGCTGGTTGGTTTCACCATAAACCAAACTTGTGACTAGTTCAGTCAGTCAGTCATAATATTGAATTGGCTCTCAAACCGGTGTCAATGCAAGTGTATTCTATACTCGCCAACCTATCATAATCCCAATCTATGTTTGTTAAGTTTCAAGTAGTGTTATCAAGCCTGTTTGGATTGGCTGATTTGACTATAAACTGAACTTGTGTCAAATGTCGTTGAACTGGATGTGAATCATATTAGACTGGACCCAAAAGAAGTGGGAAGTTGCTGAAATGAAATTTTTTATTGTATCTTAAATTTGTTGTAGCATAGAGGGGGCTTAAGAAGAGAGACGAGGGAGAAAAAATTAAACTGTTTGTGTATGTAAGGGCTTGGGCTGGCTCATCACATTCATATGCAGATGAGTTTTCAGGTTAATGATGGCCTATTGGGCTCGAGTGATATGGGATTGAGCATGCAATTTATAAAAAGAGCTTGCAAAGCTAGATTCAGAAGGGTCAAATGTATGACATGCACAAAAATTAGTCAAGGCAACCACTGTGTCAATGCATACCTTTATATAAATATATGCATATATATGTACACACCAGTTCATGCAGTTTAACCATTTATCCTCTGACCTAGTACACTGCCCGAGTCAATGGTGGTTCCAAACAAAGATCATGTTTCAACTTTGAACTATTGAACCTTTGTTTTATTCATATATGATTTTCTAACCGCTGAGTATTGAATATAATTAGAGTAAATCACTCTGAGGCCCTCTACTTTTTTCATTATTATAATGACTTTCCTAAGGGGGTGCATATGAAATGTAATAAGGGATTGCATCTGTGGTGTCTTTAAAACTCAAGGGGTACTTGTTTATTGTAGAAAAGAGGGGCGGGCGGGGGGGTTTATTGTAAACTTTAATATTATTAAACTATAACATTACAAAGAGTGGTCATCTCGCACTCTGCTATCATGCCATAATGTTTTTGTGGGTGAAAACTTTGCAGCTATCTGTTATTAGCTATTATAATTCCAATTAAATGTCTTTTGAAAAAAGGCTACAATGATAACCCTAACTAATAGAACATAACTAAAAATTATCATAATTAATAATAATAAATAAAGTGATCCTTAGTGTGTATGATCATATCTAACAGTAATGCTAATAGAAAATAAAGAAAACCCTGATTAATAGAATCATAACTAAGAAATATTCTATTAAAATAATAAATGGTAAGGATCTGAAATTAGGAATTTTGATATGCTGGTTAAAAACGAAAGTAACTATAATAATCAAGGTTTATATTTTAGCACAGAGATATGCCTACCTTACATTTCTAATGATGAAACCATCTTTTTGAATTTTGTTCTCATCATGGTCTTGTTTGATGTTATAGCCTTGTTAGAATCAAATGAAAATAAAGAGGAGGACGAGGAAGTTCAAAGAGCTCTGGCAGCTTCTATGGAAAGCATGAAAGAATCAACTGCTATGGATGGTAGAGAAAATAAAGATGCTGATGTTGCAGTCAATGGGCAAGAAACAACCTTGGCTAAGAGGCCCACATATCCACCTCTGCCCGAGGAACCCAAGGCTGAAAGAAATCTTCTCTGCAGAGTTGGTGTGCGGCTTCCTGGTGGTCAACGGGTTCAGCGTAACTTCTTACGCACGGATCCAATTCAGGTAACGGATGTTGCTCTCATACCTGTAGGAATTCATTCAACCTAATGTTGTCATTGTTCTTATGGAATGATCTTCTGCCAATTTAATGTGATTTCTGGATGCTGTACCTTCTTTACCCCCTTCAAAGAACTACTGGATATTATTATCTGCATGTCTTCTGATATTTGCAACATTGTTTTTGAAATTGTAATTATTATGAATGGATATGATATGGGTGTATAGCAAAGTGAAATATTTTAATCATCAAATTTATCATGGATACTCTTCTTACTCAAGCATGAGTCATTTATGTTCTGCAGTACTGTTGATTTGTTACATTTTATTTGATGACTGCCGGATAACTGTAATGTTCATGATAATAATTATGTTCCCTGGTTTAAGTTGCCAGCTTATTTTCTTGTTAATTTGAAGAACAAAATTATTGACCCTCAGTTGAATTCATGAATTTCTTACACCACCCATCACTCAAAATAAGTATTAGTATTGCTTATTGGGATGCAAATTGATTGTTTTTGGTTATTTTATTTGTCTGATTTTGATTTCTGTGTTTTTTTTGTTGAAGCTGCTGTGGTCTTTCATTTCTACTCAACTAGGGGAAGATGAAAGAAGGCCATTTAGGCTAACGCATGCAATTCCTGGAGCATCTAAAAATCTGGACTATGAAAGTAATTCAACCTTCCAGGAATCAGGTCTTGCCAACTCTATGATTTCGGTGACTTGGGACTGAGTTGGTGTTCATTACTTTGCAGACTGAGAACTTCAGATTGGTGATTCCCATCAATATGATCCCTTTTTCATCTTTTAATGAGGATGCTTATGTTCAGAGAAAAGGTTATTAACTCTTTGTGTATAGACCACGAATCCGAATGATGGGTTAAACGAAGTTAATGGAAATATATTAACGTTGTTAATATCCTCTCAGAGCCTTGCTTTTTTGTGTAATAAAATGTTATTGGTTAGTAAATTAACTGTAAGCTTCTTTTTAATTCGAAAACTGGCAGGGTATTGATGAAGCCTTAATGTTAGTAAAGTCAATGATCTGTGTCACAAAATTTTCTTAATTGACCCAATCTTCGATACATATCTTTAATGCAACAAGTTTGAAGATTTTTCCTTTATGTTATTTAGCTTTATCGAACACTAATCAAAATCATACAACCAACAAATGGCATAACCTTTTTCTTATTTGTCTTTACTATTATAAAAAAATAGTTTTAATATAACATTTTTTTCTTCTATAGTTTAGTTAACTAGTAGTTTAAAACAAATAGATATGGCAAATGTGAGTTTGATTTACATTCATCCCTATTTACATGTTTAAATTTTTTGTATAATCTTCATATATTAATTAGTATATTCATACCTTATCCTGTTCATTTCCAAATATTAATCATCTTAAACTCACATTTACGAAAAATATATCTTCTCTTTCACTTTTTTTTTTTACACATTCATTTTTCGGATAATCACTCATCGCACTTTCTTTCCGCAAATTGGTGCCACATTTTCCCACTCAGTTGTAAAGCAAGATACACAAATCTAAAAAAATAAGTTGTGTTCCCCAAATTGCTTATAGTGACAGTTACACGTTTCATTCATTGAAATTTTTGATCCATAGATTTAACACGCACACAGATACTTTTTAAAAGAAAAAGTGACTTTAAAAATAGTGAACAGTCATATAAACTTCTTATCTTAAACAGCATAATATGAAAAACCCAATTAAAACTTGGAAAAATATATATAGAGAACTTCGTTATCAGAAAAAGTGAACGAGGCAAGGATACAATATTAAAAATGAAAAATTATGGGTCTTATACTTGAAGAATTCATAATTATGGGAGTTTTACTTTATGTACATCGTCAACACTTTTTGTATAAAGAAAAATTAACATCAATTATTTATTAATATTTACACTAGTTTTAGATTTCATCTAAATGCCACTGATATAATAAGTCTACTCATTTTTATATGGTTGGTTTTTTTACTGTAATCGATGTAATATGGTCATGTCAAACTCATTATTTATCAGCTTTGAATTTAAATTCAGTAAACTAAAATATAAATATAAATTTAATTTAAAAAATTACATAAATTATTTTTATTTTTATTTAAACCAGAATTTTTAATTTGATTTAATTTGAGAGTGATAGATTTTTCGATAAAAGATTCACAAGGTAGATTCAAAAACACTAATGAGACAAAATCAAATCCGTATAAAGTATTAATATTACTTTCAATTTAAAACATTTAAGTCCAAGAGACATTCTTTTCTTAAATGTCATTCAACTTCCTATTTAACTTATTCAACTCATATTTAGATATCTAAGAGTCTCCTACTCTAATGTAAGTTGAGTTTCACAATACATATTTTAACACTGATAAAGATATATTTCGTATATCTTCTCTGTCTTTTTTCTCCTTCTGTTTTTCGTTCTGTTATTCTGTTTTAGTTTTCTGTTACCTTCCCCAACTGTATGCTTGTGTTATATAAGGCCAAGTTCTGACATTATAAAGACACACTGTTTCATTTAATGAATAACATAAGTCATTTCCTTCTCTCTTTCTTAATACACAAGCCAAAAGTGTGTTTTCCTTGGCTTCAAGCCTGACACCAAAGGCTATGTTTTATATGACATTCATTCCAAAACCATTATCGTATCCCGCAACGTCCTTTTTCATGAAACTATTTTTCCCTACTCTACTTCTTTATCTCCTCCACATCATTCCACTATTGCATCTCCCTCTACCAACAATGACTTGTTTCATTTTGATATTCCCATTTCATCTATCACAGCTGCAGGAAACAATGATATTTCTACAATCTCTACTTCTGATACTTCTCAAATTGCAGTTCATGACACTTCTCACCTAACAACTTCTGATAACAATCAAATAGAAGTTCTTAGGACTTCTAATCGTCTTAAAAATAGGCCTCGATACTTACAAAATTACTACTGTGGTTCTGCTTCCACATCCGATTCAGCCTTCTCTACTCCCTATCCTATTCATAATTTTCTTTCTTATGATAAATGTTCTTCTAATCATACTTCTTTCTGTCATAACATATCTGCCCAAGGTGAACCCTCTTCATACAAAGAAGCCATTCAAAGTGACTGCTGGAAAGAAGCTATGTCTGCAGAACTACTTGCTCTTGATCGAAACCAAACCTGGACTTTAGTTTCTCTTCCTCCTGGCAAGAAGTCCATTGGATGTAGATGGGTTTATAGGGTCAAACATAAAGCAGATGGTTCGGTGGATAGATACAAAGCTCGTTTGGTTGCAAAGGGGTTCACACAAACTAAAGGGATTGATTACTTTGAGACTTTTTCTCCTGTTGTGAAGTTGTCTACTGTTCGCATTGTTCTTGCCTTAGCTGCTGCTCACCATTGGTTCATCCACCAATTGGATGTTGATAATGCTTTCTTACATGGTGAGTTGGATGAAGAAATTTACATGAAGCCTCCACCTGGACTCTCTATTCCTCATCCTCAATCTGTGTGCAAACTTCACAAGTCTCTCTATGGCCTAAAACAGGCCAGCAGAAACTGGAACACCAAGCTTACTTTTGAACTTCTCATTTTGGGGTATTCTCAAAGTGTCGCTGATTACTCTCTTTTTGTCAAGCATTCTGGTTCCACCATCACAGTGCTACTAGTTTATGTTGATGATATAGTACTCACTGGTAATGACATTTCTGAGATTCAAATGGTTAAAAACCATCTTCATGATAAGTTTCACATTAAAGATCTTGGTCACCTTAAATATTTTTTGGGGCTAGAGGTTGTTCGGTCTTCACAAGGCTTAGTTTTGAATCAACGAAAATATTGCCTCGACCTTATCTCTGAAGCAGGCCTTCTTGGTTGTAAACCTGCACCTTCGCCCTCTGATCCTGCCACCAAATTACATGCTGATGAAGGAGTGTTGCTGTATGATCCTTCTTCCTATGGCAGGCTCATTGGTCGACTCCTTTATTTGACTCACACGCGACCTGACATATGTTTTGCTGTTCAACAACTAAGTCAATTCATTTCCTCATCTCGTGAACCCCACATGACTCAAGCCTTACGAATTGTTCGCTATCTGAAAAATGCTCCAGGGTATGGTCTATTTTATCAATCCAACATTGAGTTTAAGATCCAACCTTTTTCAGATTCTGACTGGGCCACTTGTGCTACCACACGTCGTTCTGTCTTTGGTTTTTGCATCTTCATAGGCACCTCTCTCATTTCTTGGAAATCCAAGAAACAAAGCACGGGCTCCAAGTCTTCTACAGAAGCTGAATACCGTTCTTTAGCCTATCTCACGTGTGAACTTTAGTGGCTCCAGTACATCCTTCATGACCTACATCTTTCCATTCCTACCCCTTATGTCACCTTTTGTGACAATAATTCAGCAATCCAAATTGCCAAAAACCCCACTTTCCATGAGCGTACTAAACATGTAGAGATTGATTTCCATCTCAAACGTCAAAAAATTCTTGATGGTCTCATTCATCTTCTTCACGTTCCTTCCGCTCATCAACTTGCGGATGTTTTTACCAAGTCTCTCCATCCTGCACCGTTTCACACAGTTGTTTCCAAGCTTGGCTTACGGAATCCCTATGCCTAGCTTAAGGGAGGGTGATAGAGATATATTTCATATATCTTCTCTGTCTTTTTCCCCCTTCTGTTTTTCATTCTGTTATTCTATTTTAGTTTTCTGTTACCTTCCCCAATTGTATGCTTGTGTTATATAAGGCCAAGCTCTGATATTGTAAAGACACACTGTTTCATTCAATGAATAATAGAAGCCATTTCCTTCTCTCTTTCTTAATACACTAACAAACACACTTCTTAACTCAAGAGTAGGTTGAGTTTTATTATAGGTTTGATATGATATACTTGTTTTACTCATTTATCTCAACACTCTTCACTTGACCCAAATTATTATTGGATCTTATCACAACTGTAATTTTGAAGATGAATTAAGGGTTAAACTCAATTTTTTGTTATCAAAGTTTATTCTAATGAGATTTGTTAGATTCATTGTATCATCCCGAATCAAATCACTAATTTAATATATATATATATATATATATATATATATATATATATATATATATATATATATATATATATATAT
>Ga0214543_1005932_pt1 | contig 22119 bp, 10 predicted proteins | sample CNSS2metaG_FD_160094 | JGI IMG/M metagenome (GOLD analysis project Ga0214543, IMG submission 160094) | Root nodule microbial communities from cowpea collected in UCLA plant growth center, Los Angeles, California, USA - CNSS2 | ecosystem: Host-associated > Plants > Roots > Nodule | place: USA... | reverse complement strand
GAGAGACTTCAGTGTTGTATTGATAATGAAGAAGTCGTACCATATTGGGACGACTTTAGTTCGAATAAAAATTAAATATTTTTTAGTCATATTAATTAGTTAAATGGAAATTCTGCACTAGTGCTAGGTCTTAATTGAGGGCTCTGAACTGGATCATCATCAACATTATCTTTGGTTGATATAACGAAATATAAACCAAAGACAACAACATCATCATTATCTTTAACTAATTAATATGACTAAAAAATATTTAATTTTTATTCAAACTAAAGTCGTCCCAATATGGTACGACTTCTTCATTATCAATACAACACTGAAGTCTCTCCAATATGGGACGACTTATTCATTAATAATTTAATACTGAAGTCTTCCCATATTGGCACGACTTTACTTAAAATGTTAATTAAAGTCGTCTGAATATGGCACAACTTCTTCATAACACAAAAGTCTCTCCATGTTGGCACGACTTCAACTCATTTTAATTAATATTGTCTCATTTTGGCACGACTTCTTCATACTGAAATCGCACCACCTTGGCACGACTTACCCTTCGCTGGAATTTAAAAAAAAATTGCACCATTTCAGAAAATACATAATTAAATTGCACCAGTTTGGGAAAAAAACCCAGAATATGATTAAAGATGTCAATTTCACTATTATACTTTGTTGAACTATTGTAGTTAGTTATTTGATGCTTACCATTTGGGATAGGGATCCTGTCTTCTAATTAATAAAGTAGAGTATTAAGAAAGAGCATTAGGATCTACAAATAGTACAAAAGTTTTTTGAGTTTTGTTTTCTTTACTGATATTTTTGTGAGTTAGAATTTATTCTAAGAAAATTTAATAGAAATATCTAATCTCATATAATATAATATATATATATATATATATATATATATATATATATATATATATAAACTAATTTTATGGGGTTAAATTAAATTTAAAATTCAATTCTTAAGCAAACTTAATGAATTTAGGTTTAACATTTAGCGTCCAAGTAATTTTTTCAAGTCATTTTCTTTCGCCGCATAAAAAGAGACATGCATCTTGAAGAATAAAATGCAAATATTATTCGATCCGTAAATCAACCCAACTTATTATAATTATACTACATTGTTTTTTTTTTATTGAGCTTATTGTACTAGGTTGCCGTTTTTCTTAATACACTTAATCAGAGATTGATTTGTTTATATAGATTCCCAAGTTTTAAACTAGATAAATTTTATATAAATCTAGAGAGAGGCATTCTGGTAATTATTAGGAAAACAAATTTAGTGTATTAGAGTATATTTTTTTATAATTTTCTTAAAATATGAGATGTCATAAATTTTAGGGCCTATATTTTATTTAATACAAATGTTTAATATTTTTATATCATACAAATTTCAGGTTCGTAATTTATTTTATAATTGAAATAAATATTTCGAAGTCCATTCATTGAAATGTAAAACAATTATAAAAATGAAAAATATCAATCCACCGTTTGTTAATTTTTAAATATTGCAACGAGTCGTGTATAGAATATTATATATATATATTATTCTATAGCATATATTCTTTGACTGGATATATTGATAATTCTATTATTCCGCATTATTATCTTACAACTATCTTTATTATTAAAAACCATAATTAAAAGAAATTAGTTATCAACACCATTTTAAGAGGTTGAACTCTAGTAAATGAAAAATAATTTATAAACACCTTGATTTTGTTCCATTTATTACATTTTTTTTTCTTATCATACGATATAACTTATAAATCTATTATTTTTATAGTTTTTATATGTAGGATGCTAATACGCACCTTTAATGTTAATGTTGCTCTAGTTTAATCACTTCTACCGGTCTAATAAGCTGGATTGTATGATTGAAGTTGATTTGACTGCCTGAAATGCGATTAAAAAATCTTATAAAATAGTAAACCAATAATAAATGATAACGAAATTGGATTTTTGTCTCTGTTATTTCTTTAATTAAACTGTCTTCAAAATAGTTGAATGATCACTGATTTTAAAATAAATTAAAATTTATAAGGAAAGAAAAAAAAAAGTGTAAGTGTGTCTCCTATCTGATAACAGGAATGGAAGCAGAGCGTGTGGATGGAGGAAGAAACGAGTGTTTGAGCCGACCACGGTTTGAAATGAGCGTGAAAGAATGCGTATTGGATTGGATTTGGTGATACAATGGTAGTGATGAAGGCGATGAGGATGGGGACATAACCCAAAACCAGACAACTCTTGCGTCCCAAATTCTTACATCACATCAGAAGTTGTTGTTTGAGGAACAGTGCGCGACGTCGTTCGTTGAATCTGTCAAAGGATCCATTGTGCCGGCGCCAGCTTTTATTGTGGCGATGTGGCCATGCTCTATGGACCATTCACCATACGTCAAACATTCAAAACCCAAGGATTATGCATGGCGTCTTCCTCAATCCTACAAACGGACATCATGTACCATAATGTTTTCTCATTTTTCTACCACTTTCCACACCGTTGGTGCAGAACCTGTGAATCCTCCATTGTCGGCCAACTCCCGATATGCTCAAACTTTGACAGCATTATCCAGATAGGCAAGAGTGGCCCTCAAAACAATGTTTCAGATACACACTTATTAAGGAAATTTAATTCATGCAATCATGAATAATGCAAAACTACCTCTCATTTCACGCTCACACAGGCACTTTAACATTTTATGTATTATTTTTTTTAACACTGTAAATTGTAAGAAATAATAATTTATCGTAATAAATGAAAAATAGTTTACATATTAAAATAGATTAATATGGTATGAATTTTGTTCTAATAAATTTGATATTATTTTAAAATATTTATTATAAATTTTGACTGCATAAAAATACTTACTATTGTGACGTGGATAATAAAATATTAACTACTACTTAACTTTGGTTAATCATAAAACAATTTCTTTAATTTAGAATTTTAACGTACTACATATTCTTTAATTTCCCCTCTCTTTCTTTTTTGGTTCTAACTGACGCAGAATAAACTAAATCATGGGCATTTCCAAATTTTTTAAGCCGACCGTAAAGACTTTAACTCAATCCTCGGATAAGTTAGGAAAAAGCTAGCTGTATTACGTCTTGGTGTTCTTGTTTATTAATTTTTTTATTTGATTTAGTAATTATGTAGCCGTAATAATATATATTTCGCTTTTATATATTTCAAACTTAATTCAAAAACTCGTACAGTGTAAACAGCTTTTTAGCATTTTATTTTGACGTTCTTAAATAAACGATAGCATAGCAGAAACAGATAAATGTTTTGTTCAAATGATATATGTTTAGTTTGTTTTGAAAGATGTTCACCTAAAAAATATTAAGAAAATTGTTTGACGATATTATAAAATGTTTCCAGCTCAAAAGGGTTTGCCTCTATGACTGTAATCTAGAACAAAAAATAACAAAATTTAGGGTTTGAGAAAAATGGATTTACTTGTTTTCGTGGGCCAAGGTATCGTGGTTTATACGATTTTAGGTTATTACTTCCTGCACCTATATGATTACTAATTGCATCCCACAATACTAAAAAAAAGACTCAAACGTCTTTTACCATTGCACCATACGACATCACTTCCGCCACTGCTGTTGTGGCATCACTGTTGGAGAAGGAGAAAAGAGGGAGAACGTTACAGAGAATAAGAGGAGATAAAATTCAGAAAAAAAAAAAGAACTTGTTTCGAAATATATTTCATATGTTTCAGAAAACTTTATTTAAAACACATTTTGTGGACAGGGTGAACCTTAGTTGGTTCTTAAGGGGCTATGGCCCCCCTCCCAATTTTTGTTTTTTATACATTTCTCATTTAAATTTATAATAAATGTATGATTTAAAAAAATATTTAATTATAGATAAAATTTAATTAATTATTGAATTTTAAAAAAATAATATTCATTAATAATCAATTTTAGTGATAAAGAGTTATTAATTATTATAGTGACAATTTAGATACCAACTTATAAAATAAAAAATTATTGGTTATTAAAATAGTCATTATTATTAATAAAAATTATAATTGATCTCTAAATTAGTTTTTAAAATTTAACTGAAAAGGTTTTAGCTAGGAAAGAAAATTGATCACTAAACATTATTTAACAAAGTTTTTTTTTTCTATTAAATAAATTAGTTTCTAAATTAGTCTCTAATTAACTAGTGACTAACTATAATTTTTTATTTATAATGGTGACTATCTTAATAACCAATAACTTTCTATTTTTTAAATTAGTATTTAAATTGGTCAATTTTTTGTTACTGAAATTAATTATTAACTAAAAATTTCCTTGTAATGTTTTTACTTACTCACTTACTATTAATTAATAATTTTGTAACTAAATTGTTAATATCAATTTAATAAAAAAATAATTTAAATTTAAAAAATCATATTAATTATATTCAATAGAAAATTAATATATTTAAATTTTAAGTATATTCTTTTAGCTCCCAAATTTAATGGTTAAGATACACCATTATCATCGGATATTTTGAAAAATTCGTTCAAGAAGACATTTTATCAGTTTTGGAAAGCTTTTTCTTTTTTCCAAAATTAATATTTTTTAAAATTTATTCTAGAACACATTTCGTACATTTTTGGAAATTTTATTTTGGAAATATGTTCTGGGAATTTTATTCCAGAAATTCTATTTTAAACATTTTGTTTCGAAAACTGTTGTTTCAAAAATTTCTGAAAAATTGTTCCGGAAACTTTCGAAATACATAATCTGGAAGTCACCTTGTTGAGCGTAAAATGGCTATTTAGAAAGTTCGAGGAGTGCACGAAACAATTGTGAGAGTACAAGAAGTAAAAGCTACAATTTTATCTCAGCCTGTTACCTATTCCCCGCATTGAGGCAATGGTTCACTTTGAAGAAGTTACTATTTACACTGCCCTTACTACTAGTCTTATTAAGTTATTACTAGTACACTCCTATTTCATCTTCCTGAAATGCCCTCAAAATTAACGAAGAATAGAGTCATGCATGCAAACGTCAATTTGACCATGAATATGATTACAATCCACAACTATTATATACTGTTCGTGTGACTTAGAAAAATTGGGGAGATTTTCGCTACTGCAATATTTTCGTATGTTTTTTTTTCTATATGTATTTCTAGGAATAAATACATAATTTTTTTCTAAACTAAAATGAATTTATATACAAGTTTATTAGTACGAGAGAACTTCAGCAAACTAATTCAAGTATAAATATTTTTTAACTTGACTAAATTATTTTATTTTTACTTTCTTTTTAAAGTTGTTTACAAAAACGTTTATTCAATCGTAGAAACATGTTTGCTTCACAAAGTTTTTAGATCCTGCTTTCAAAGAATAGACCTCAATCTGAGGATCGAAAAGTATAAACTAGCAAACAAGTATTTACTTTGTTACAAACTCATGTATACTACATTGCTTCTCGTAAGCTAAAGCCACACACTATTAAGTAGGAAAACGGGAAGTAATAATTGATGAAGGAAAGGAAAAGAGTTAAAGTTATTAGATAATAAATCTCATTTTATATGAATTTTTTAGTTTTGATTATATTGTAATTATATTATTCGTTGTACCTACATTTATTATTTATTTTTTTCTATTTCTTTAAATAGATGTACATATGAAAGTTTAGCTATCAATTACCATATGATTACCATATGAGTTAAATATGTTTTTTATTCTATTTTAAGTAAAAAATTAGTTTCTTTTCGAAACTTTGGTTCCATTTAGTTTCTCAACTTTTAAAAATGCATGAAATTAGTCATTTTAACAAAAAATTGTTAAGTTTATTTGACGTTTTAAATGTGTTTCTTTGGAAATGTTTCAAATAATATAAACAACTCAAATGCTATCATGAAACACATTTGAAATGTCAAATAAACTTAACAAAATTTGGTTAAAAGAACTAAATTCACGCATTTCTAAATTTGGGAGACTAAATTGAGTCAACGTTTCAACGAATGACTAATTCCAATTTTCACTAAAAATTAAGGGACTAAAAATAATACACAATTTTGTATTCCTCTTTCTGTTTTCTTTCCTATACAAGATGAGGTTTATAAAACTAATATGGTATAAGAGCTTTTAGAAGCCATGCCAAATATTTGTGTACGAATGAGAATCCTACCAATGAGATCGACAAGGTGTTGATGCAAAATGTGGTTGCCTAACAAAATTTCAATGGAAGACAAAGTAAAGGAAGGTGTTGTGGCTTCACTAGATGAACTGGAAAGGAAAATAATTCACATTTTTGTAAGTATTATGGTAGAAACAACTATATCGTTGAGACATGTTATCAAAAACTTGGTTTTCCATCGAGATATAAATTCAAACAAGGAGGCCAACTCTATACGTTAATGCTAAAGAAGATGTTGCTCTTTCCGAGGCTAGTCCATCCAATTCTAATGTTTAGATTTCTCTAGAAAAGTACAACAATTTAGTGGCTTTGAATCAATAATCAACTTCTCAAATCCCAAATTCAAATCACATTAGTATTTCTCAAATTAATTCAACCAAATCAAGTAAGATTTATAGTCATTGGGTATTAGACACAAGGGTTACCAATCATATATCCTACAATAATACCTTTTTTTTTCTCTCTTCATTCATAGTATTTTGTCGATATTGATCTCTTTACCTGATAGAAATCAATTTAGTGTTAATCAATTTGGTATTGTCCAAATCTCTCCTTTACTCACTTTGACTAATATGTTGTGTGCACCTTCATTTTAAGTCAATTTGATTTTTGTTTCAAAATTTACCACAAATCATAGTTGCTTCATTGTTCAGATGCAACCAAGGAGACTAATTGGTACAGTTGAGAGATTACACAACCTTTATTAGATGAGGATTTCAGGTATCCATAAGGTGTGACAAATCAACAATAGGATGAGGAGAATTGATATTGGTTGTGATACTGATGGTGCTAAGCTTTGTCTCGTGATAGGTTGAAATTTTGTCTTCATATTACTTAGATATTTCAATAGGTTTTGTTGATCCTTGTCATATATGTCATTTTACTAAACACAAAAGATTACCTTTTCCCTTTAGCTTTAATATATGAACACAATTTTTGACTTACCGCATGTTGATATATGAGGTTTCTTTAAGTCATGTTTTTTGTTGAAGGATATAAATATTTTTTTTTAATTCTTGTAGATGTTTTTGCTTTGTCTACGTGGATTTATCAAATGAAAATGAAAACTAACGTACACATTTATAAAATTTCGTTACTATGATTGAAAATTAGTTCAATACTCATTTAAAAGTATTAAGAAGTGACAACAATCTTGTGTTCCTTATGACTAATTTCTTTAATGGAAAATGGATTGTTCATAAAACTAGTTATGTAGAAACATCAAAACAAAATAGTATTGTTGAATGCAAACATCATCGTATATTGAGTATTTATTGTGCACTGATTTTTTTCAACCTTAATTGACTATTTGTTTTTTGTCATATGTTGTCAAACACTTTATTCATTTAATCAATAGAACCCTAACTCCTCTTTTACATAATAAATCACCATACAAAATGATTTATAATGTCATACTAGATTTGTCTTGTATAAAAGCTTTGATTGCCTGGCTTTTTGTATAACTAGTGGTTTCAAAGGACAAAACTTAGTTTTAGAGCTAGAAAAATGTGATTTTCTTAGTTACAAAAATAGAGCGAAACGTGTCACTCCTTTTTATATGAACCAAAAGAATATTTTTGTATCATGAGACGTTATTTTTTATGAAACCTGTTTTCTTTTCTATAAGGATAAAACTTATATCAATTTTGAATAAACCTGTTTCATGTAAGTTTATGCATTTGCTTCCTACAATTTCTGATAATGGTATTGTTCCTTCCATTTTTGAAATTGTATTACCATCTAGTACCCCATGTTGTTGATTCTTCTAGTCAATTACATTTAATTGATTTAGATATCTAACAACACCAACATTTTGATCCATAACCTTTGTCTGTTCAAGTTTCTACTCGTCCCAAGTAGTGACCTAGATACTTGAAGGAATATCACATTACTTTCTTCTCTTCAAACGAAATTACTAATCATTTCTTCAAGCACTAAATATTCTAATAAAAAACTATCTCTCTTATCATAATTGTTCTTCAACATATTCTTTCTTTTGTTATAATATTTCTTCTATCCAATAACCTAAATCTTTTAAAGAAGCCATAAAACATAATTGTTGGAAAGAAGTTATGCAACGTGAATTTGATGCTCTTGAGTCTAAGAATGTGTTTGGATAGAGTATTTTAATGAAGTAATTCATTTTTTTGAAGAATTTAGATTGCTTTGTAATGAAATGCTTTGTTTCGATATAGAAATTAAAAAGCATTTCAAATGCAAGCATTTTTTGAGGAATTTAAATTGGTTAAATTAGTAGAAATTCAAATACCCTCAAAATAGGTGGAATTTGAAATTCTTCTCACTCAACCTCACATTCTAGACTCTTTGGTAGGCCCGATGACACAAACGGGCCCGACAATTCAGACGGGTTCGACGACCCGAATGGGCTCAACAATCTAGACAAGTTCGACGACCCAGACGGACCTGACGACCCAGACAGGTCCAACGACCGGAATAGGCTCAACGATCCAGAGAGGTCCGACGACCCAAACGGGCCTGACGACCTGAATGGGCTCGATGATCTAGACGGGCCTGTCCGTCGACCCGGGCAGGCCCGTCGACTCGGACGGACCCAACGACCCAGTCGAGCCTTACGACCAGAACGGGCTCGACGACCCAGAATGGCCAGACGACTCAGACGGGGGCAGACTATCCGGACAAGATCAATGATCTAACGGGCCCGACAATTCAGACGGGTCCGACGACCCGAATGGGCCCGACAATCCAGATGGGCCCGACGACCCAGATGAGCCTGACGACCCATACGGGCCCTACAACACAGACTGCGCGACGACCTGAACGGGCCCTTCCAAACCTTTGGGCCCGACGACCCAAACAAGCACGACAACCTGGACGGGTCCAACGACCTGGACGGGCCCGACATCCTGGATGGACCCTTCCAAACCGTCAAGCCCGATGATCCAGACGGACCCAACGACATGGACGGTCCCAATGACATAGATGGACCCGACGACTCGGACGGGTCAAACTATCGAGACGAACCCGACGAACCCAACGGTTTGGAAGGCCCGTCCGAGTCGTCGGACCCGTCTAGGTCGTCGGCCCTTCTAGGTCGTCGGGCCCGTCCGGGTTGTCAGACCTTTCCGTGTCGTCGGGCCCTTCTTGATCGTCGGGTTTCCAAATTTATCATGAACTCAAAACATAATTAAGCCTAAAATAAATATTAAAATTAAATTTTATCTCACAATAAATTCAATTTTTTTTTCAAACAAGAAATTGAAATGTAAGGTATTTTAATTTCCTTATCCAAACAAATTATTTAAAAAATGAATGGAATTTGATTCCAAACAATTCAAATGCAAAGCATTTCAATTTCTAAGTATTGTTGAAATGCTCCATCCAAACACAAGGTAATGGAACTTAGTTTTTGGTGGATTTACCTCTTGAAAAGCATCCTAGAAGGTGTAAATGGGTCTGTAAAGCTAAACATAAACTAGATGGCAACAGTGATAGATATAAGGCTTGTTTGGTTGCTAAGGGATATACTTAAACCGAAGGTATTGAGTTTTTTCATACTTTTTCTCTAATAGTTAAAATCACTCCTATTCAGATTATTTTTTCTTTAACAAGTGCTAAGGGTTGGAATCTTCATCAATTAAAAGTGAATAATACCTTTATTCATGGTGATGAATCCTCCCCTTGGTCATACTCTTTCTCATCCGATGCAAGTTTGTAAATTTAGAAAAATTTTATATGGACTAAAGTAGGCTAGTAGAAAATGGAACTCAAAATTGACTCAAATTGTAATTAAACTTGGTTATGTTAAAGTACAACTCCGATCATTCTTTATTTGTTCACACATAGTCATTCTTTCACAGTTTTGTTAATATATGTTGATGACATTATGTTGGGCGGCAATAATCTTCAGGAAATTCAATGTGCTAAAACTCATCTTCATGACTCATTTAGTATCAAAGATCTTGGTACTCTTTGATATTTTCAGGTTTTTGAAATAAGTCGATCATCTCCTAGTATTGTTCTCAATCAATAGAAATATTGTTTTGATCTCATTTCTGATAGTGGTTTATTAGCTTACAAACCTACCACTTCTCCCATTGAACCATCATGTTTCCTTTCAGACAATGAAGGTTCGTTGTTTTTGGATCCTAGTGAATATTGAACATTGATTGGACGTTTGTATTCAAGTCGAACATGAAAGATATACATATGCTTGAGCTTGTGGGGTGCTATTAGATAATAAGTCATATCTTATATGATTTTTATTTATTTTTAGTTTTGATTATACCGTAATTGCACTATCAATTGTAACTACATTTATTATTTGTGTTTTCTATTTTTCTTTAAATAGATGTACATCTGAAAGTGTAGCTATCAATTTATCATATTAATAACATACGACTCTTTTTTCATCTATTTATTTTCTCTATTTTCTTTTCTATATAAAATGAGGTTTATAAAACTGATAAAAGTCTTCATAAAATATAAAAGCATGGATAAGAAAAGATGCATTTGTTGTAACTTGGACAGTTATTTCTTTATCAACAACTATTAATAATTCATTCTATTCCTTCGTCAAGGTAATCTCTCACTTTAGGGAAGTAGAAATCTAATGGGTGAGGGCGACCATTTAAGAATAATCTATGTTCTCACCTGCACATTGAAAAATCATAGCAATTTTAAAAAATTTACTAAGAAAAAAAAAACCTGTATATCGTGGCATTCAACTTTCTCTAAAATATTGTGGATGAAGTACAAGAAAAATGACATTTTACCTAAAATCTAAACATGAAATATGAGGTGTTATCACTAAGGATACAAATTGATGAATAAATTCGTTTAACTATACTCATTAATTTCTTGATATTGTAATTATTTGAACTAAGTCGAGGATAGTAAACTCAAACAAGAATAAAGATAATAGGGACCCTTCGATGAGATTATAAAGAAATTGAAGAATGAGTTATTGTTTGAAATAATTGAAAAAAAAAAGTGTCATAAAGATTGAGACACAAGTTCGAAAGAATTTAAAGTTACGAGAAAAATCACTTCATTTGAAGATTTTTTTCGCAAAAGGACATGCATCATAGTAAAAAACAAAGAAACGATGAACTCTAATTTACAAATTGAATGCAATACTTTAGAGGGTGGAAAATTAGACAAAGCTCAAATTTTTGTAACGCAAAAATGGAAAAGACAGATAAGATAACAGTGTTCATGTCTTAGTTCACCGTTCTTTTGCACTATTCAAGTTCCTTATATGTTCTTGATAACTATTTACAATTTACATTTATTTATCTATTCTTATTCTTATCTTCAGAATTTTTTTTTCTTGTTCATTACAAAACTTTTCTTTCAATTTCAAAATTCTTTCACTTATAGCATCTATATTTACTCTTTTGAAATGAACTCTTATTGAAAACAAGTATCCTATATCATTTCCTTGCATTTTTCTTTCTTATGCTTACATTCTTTACTTTAAGTTACTTGAAATTTTATGATATGATTGTACTCAATTTCTTTTTTGGTTAACATGTTAAGATATTTCATTTTCAACCAGTTAAAGTATTTCCAATTTTAAAACTTGTTTGAAAATAACTTTGCAGAAGTAGTTCATGCACTCTATTGGTATTTGTTATGATAAAATAAATTTAAAATATTTCTTCTCGCAAAATACTAGGATAAATCAGCAGTGTCAACGGTACCAAGGTGAACCAAAAAAATAAACTAGACGCACAACACAATCCATAAGCAGGACTCTCTCTTTTATTAACATTACCAATCAAGTCACTATAAAGCAAACTTGACCAATGGCTAAGATTCCTAATGGCTGTACAAGAACACATACATAATCCAAACTAGTAAAGAATAGACTAAACTCACATTGAAAGGGAAAGGAACCTTCAAAATTTGCATATCATCTTTCTTGCAGAACTGCTGCAATATAAGACAGTAGGAGAACTATCAAATTGCTGCAATGTTGATGCAAAGTCATTACCTTAGTGAGCATAAAAGTTTACTTCAATTACACTGTTGTGGGAAAAATATACATACATGAATGAAAGGCAGGTACGTTTACTTCATTCGAATTGAAGCTCGTGGGAAAGCGAACAGAAATCAAGCTTACATCTGCCGCAAATTTAGCCTCAGGGGAATCCATTACCCCAACAGTAGCACTACTCACAGATCTGATTCCTGCATGCAATGTCTAATCAATATGAGTATTCCCTAAATACCAGGCTTCCAAATGAGATCATCCAAAATACTAGTCTAAAGTTTGGTATGTAAGAAACCAGATGGCCTAGAGTTTGAAGATAAACTGTAACTTTTTGTTAAAGGCAGGGTGAAGCCAAGAAAGCAAGATAGATTTTATAAGATACACCATGTAATGAATGCCAACTTTAGATATAGTTGCATGTTAATAAATATGAAAAGGTTCTGCTTAGTATTATTTAATATTAGGCAAAAAAGTTTGGCCCTTACTAGGCAACGAAGACAAGAACGACATCACACAAGCTAATAAAAGGAATGAGACATTTTCAAAACATTTTGAAAAACTATAAAAAATACAATAACTCAAAAAGTTAGTTTACAATGTCTCAAGATTATCAATCCATACTCAAGACGGCAGATCATAGGTCAATCTAACTCCCTCCCTATCATAATTACTTAAAGTTTTTGGTGGATTCAGTGTTCATATAATTTTGCATATCCAGTAGCACAAATTCATTATGTAAAATATGAAATGGTAATTCAGTATCAGGATACATCCTCACAGTTATGTATATATATAGTATCATTGGAAAAACCTGAAAAAGAATAAGACCATTAAATGCATATATTGAGTCAGAGATGAGACTGGTGTGGATACATGCATGCATTACGCAAAATACCACTCATATATTTTGTCAGTTCAGAATAAGTATTTGATTTGAAAGTAGAGCCTGTCGTTTCTTCTATGATGAATGATAGGTAAAAGGAAAAAAAAAATACAGGGAAGCAACAAAAAGTAAATCAGACCCCAATAATATGCCTATATCTTGGTGATAATAAAACTACATTGGAAACTTCTCATTTAAGACAAATCTTGGCCGTAAGAGTCAAAAAAAATAGCCATTTATTTTTTCAAAAGCGGTAGATGTAAATCAACTAATTACCGAAATAAAATGTTTGGAAACATTGTAAGACATCGTGAGAGGTAATATAAGAAAAGAGTAAGAGAAAAATAAGGGTGTAAAGTGTATGGTAAACTAAGTTACAAGTTTGGGCCATCAACATAAACGTTACAGGAACAACAGTTGCAACGTAAATGAACTCAAGCCAATGAACAATGAGGGCAACTGTGCTACAATTTGTGTACAGAACAAATGCTTCTCTCTGTTATTGTTTTTAAATCACCAATGTACTATCAGCGGGGATAGAATATTAAGTTATTCTGTTCAAGTTTGTAAGTGGCTGCAAATATGACAAGACAGTAATTTGAGATTTTGGGGGGTGATGTGCCAGTAAATATTAAGTGTGTGTTTGAAGAATCATATTTACATTCAGAATAGCATATATACCAAATCATGAGATATCCTTAAAACAACTTCCTAGAAAGAAATCAAAATCAAAACGTGCATTAACCACAGCACTTGGAAGACAAAACCAATAGAAGAAATGATTATTTACCATGGAGTATTATGACAAGGAAGAAGAAAACAGTGATGACCATGGCAGAAAGATTGGTATAAGTTGATGATGATGATGACTTGTTTGCTTTCATCTTTCTCACTGCTTTCATTTTCTTAACCCTTGCGCGCTTTCTCAAGGCAAGCTCAGCAAGTTCCTTGACAAACTTCTGATCACCAGCATCTAGTGAAGGACCTGTGGGAGGAAGGGGTGGCTTTGGAGGCTTTTTGGGGTGAAAGGGCTTAATCTTTTGTTTGTGATGGTTACCATGTACATTAGACCATTGCTGTTGAACAAAAGCCCTATCCATAAACACTTCTAAACTATTTTCATCTATAATCATAACATCTCCAGATTTTGCAGAATTTCTAAATGACTCAATCTCAGTTTTACCCTTATCTGTTCCATCAATATTTGGAATCCCATTCCCCGCCCAAATCAAAGCACCCTTTGATTCTTTATCACTAACATAACGATCCTTTCCTACATCCTCTTCGCTAGTGTTCCCACCACTTTCAAGGTCAAATTCAACGTCTTTCTCTCTCGGAACAGTATGGTCCATCTGCGGTGAATCAGTTTCATTAACAAGGAGTTTCAATTTAAAAAACCCAGCTCAGAATCACACCAATTATGAAAATTTCAATCGTTAAAAGTACGAACATTATTATGGCCAAAACAATGATTCAAAATTAAGATGAAAAAGGAAAACAACAGACGGTAAATCGAAAATGAATAGAAGATAAAGAAAAAATTAAGTGAGATGTACCTTGTGTCAAAGGGTAGAACCCTAGAAACATTCCAAACTAGGAATCAAATGCCCCCACAGGCGCACTCATACACAAACATGACATTTCTTAAACAAATAAAAAAAAATCAACAATTTAAAGTTTTTCTTTCTCTTTTAATAATGGCAAATTATTTCTGTATCTTTCTTTTACTTATTTTTCAAATAAAAAATTTATTTTCATGTTTTTAATGAAACCCAACGTCACAAGACATGCTCTGTGCTCCCAAATCACACCTCCGCAAGAAGACAAAAGGACGATTTCCAAGTTAGATCAATTATTATCCACTCTGCGTATTTTTTTTAAAGAAAGGTTAGCGTAGTAAGTCATGTCTATTATATTCTTATTCTATATAAATAAATAGTAAATAACTTATGAATTATTTACGTATATTCATTTTATTAATTTTTTTCAAAAATAATATTTTGTTCTTAAATTGTAATTCCTTAAAAATAAATATTACCAATGAAAAAGATAACTGAAAATACAATTTTGATTAAATGAAGACTAGTTTGGATATAATATAGCATTTAAATTCACTTTTAGTTTCAAGAATGTATTATTTTGACTTACATAAAAATAATAATTATATATTTAAACAATTTTATTTCACTTTCATATATCATTTAATTATTAATTGTAAATATTAACGTTAATGTCTGAGGGTAACAAGAGTTAAAGTTACTTAATAAACTTTATTATTGATATATTAGGTAAATACGACATTATTTATTATTTCATCCTTAGATGTAAGATTCTTTGTTAGTCATTCAATCACATTAAGTAATACAAAATGCTTAATTTTAAAGAATAAATAAACGAATTCATCCTTAAAATTTTATAAGAATCATATTTATGCATTCCCAAATAATGAGACAGATCGACCTATTATTTTTTTTAATTTAAAATTTAAAATAAAATATAGTATAAAATATTATTATTTATTATCTTATTAAAAAAATATAAATATATAAAAATGTTGTGATTTAAATCATTGATAGTTATAAATTAAATTATAATTATTAGTTATAATAAAGATAGATGAGAATTATTTTAATTTATTTGATTAGAAATACTAATTAAAAATTTTAAAATTTATTTGTATAATTTAATTTTTTAGATATTTATATAATATAAAAAATTAAAAAAAAAGAACAAAAATGAAATAAAGTTAATAAATTAAGATTTTGAATTTCTTTTTTATTACGACATGACATTTTGCCGACCTCATTTTTAATGGAGTTATAAAATTAATTTTGTTAAAAAATGGAAGGAAGTAGAGATTATAAATTTAACTTTCTTGAAAAAGAGTTATAAGATTCACTTAAAAATAAAAATGAATTGACTGAGGTTGTGCGTTCAACTAAATGTAAGTTATAAATTAATTTTTGTTTATCTTTCTCCTGAAAGAAAAATAGAAGAAAATCACATAAATCTCTCAGTCTACTGTGTGTGTCTTGGGGTCATACCCTTTTAAGTTCATACCTTTGGAAATTAAGGAGAGTAACAAAATTAAAGTAGAAATTGACATCCTATTAACAATAAATGAATATTACACATAGTTGCAAGAGTTTAGATTTATATTTATAATTAATTCAATTAATATAATAAAAGTTAATGGGATCAACTAAAGATTTAATATAATATGCATTTTTATTTGAAAAATGTAATCTTTGGGTAACCATTATTTATCTTTTAATGTCACATTTTCGTACGAATCTAAAACCTTAAATCAGTGAAGAGAAAAACAATAATAAAAATATAAAATTAAATTATTTAGATATAACGAGACTTTAAATGACATATTAAACGTGAAAATTGCATACAATTTAAATAAAAATAATCATAAAATACTTTGTCTTCTGGTCTTTTATGTTTTGTATAATATATAATATTTTCTATTCTTTAGATCTGTAATTTATATATTTCAAGAAAAATAATTGATACGAGATACCTACAAATTTTAATAAAATAAAATAAATTAGAGATAGAACTATTAACATCATCACTGCAGGTATTAAAGCTCTCCTTGTTGGATACAATTTTAATACCTACAAATTTCTCCCAACTTCATAATAAGAGTAAACATTAGTGGTAGCTATTTTGGCTAGTTTTTTTTTTTTTCATGTTCACACTCAAATCCTAAATGAGAGCGGTTAAAGGTCTATGTGTAAGGTTAAAGGTCTATGTGTAAGTCTATTATAGATGACAAAGACAACTTTTATATTTTATTTACGTGGAAAATAATTTGTTCTCAATTTTATATTCTACCAACAATGGTGAGAGGTGCCCATCTTTCCACAATTTTCTTTAGGGTGTGTTTGCTTGACATAATTTCCTATTTAGAAGGAGATGGTAGGATGGATTAAAAGGTGAGAATTAAGTTCGTTTGAGTTGATTGCGGAACGAGTGAAGGCGATAATTTGCAGGATGCACTACTTTTTTAATCTCGCTTATTGGAAGCAAATTTGAAGGAATTGTTTGAGCAAATACCGTTTTATCCTCTTAAGGGATCTGATCCATGAACTTTGAAACCAATCCACCTAGAGGTTTGTGGAGACAGGATCTGATCCAAATTTGATGTTGGAACGGATCTAACCATGGAGGAGATCCAATCTAGCTTTCTGCAGGTCCAATCCCAAAGCAAATTTTTTTTACAATTTTAGTATTAAAAAAATTAAGAAAATAAATGTAATTCATACAAATATCAATTTATACTACATTTTATATAAAAAGACAATATGATAATCTATCTATTACTTCTATTAAAACATTTTTTTACAATTATCATATCAATAAAATCACTCTCAAATTTCATAAACTTTACTTCCAAATCCATTCATTATCACCTCTAAATTCCTTTAAAAAACAACACATAATTTACTCTCAAATCCATTCAAACCCAACCACTCCCTCTCTCTCAAACTCATTCACTCAAGTAAACACAGCGTTAAGGATGCATTTTCAGATTGGAAGTAGCCCCTTTTTCTCCGGTGTCTTTCTTCGCACTAATTTACTGTACAAATTAGAAAGAGAAGAATACGAGGTGTGTGTTTTTTTCAGGTGATAAGAGGATGACGAGAGAGGATTAGTAATATTCTTATGAAATCCTCCTATATAAGGTGAAATTAGAGGATGATGTAAGAAAAAATACTAAATTATCTTCGTTACTGTTAAAAAAAAAATTGTCATGTAAATAAATTATTTCTTACGTAAGCATTTAATATGTAAATGTTAAATTTATTTTCTTACCAAATATATTGTATTATTTATTTTTTATAAATATTTTTTTTTTTTAAATTTCAATCATCCAATAAAATTTATAAAAATAATGCTAACTCATTTGTATATCATTTTATATTACTTTTAACTTCAGGGACGTTTTGATAATTTAACTTTTTTTATCTATTAATTTTTTTTAATATGTCAGATTAATCAATTCAATCACAAACTTTTAGAAACTTCACTCTCTGGTCCACTCCAAAATGACTTTCAAATCCTTTAAAAGAAACAACATCATCTTCATCCTCTAATCATTCTACTCTCTTCCTCTCCTTCTTCTCCAAATCAATCTATCAAAAAGAACACAACTCTCATGTTTTTAGAAACTCATTAAAAGTATCAATCTCAAAAAGCACTTATTTGATAGTTAATAGTTTCAACATCAATGACAAGTTTTAGCTTTTTGAGACAATTCTCACATGGATGATATTAATTTACTTTATCTTAGAAATTTCTTTTGCAGTAGTGTTAGGTATATATTAATAATGTTTTGTTTAAATTAACAACATAGTTGTGACTCGTAATAGTCATTATTCATTACTGTTAATTATTTAAACGAAGTTAACAAAAAAAAGATCAAATTGAACAAAGTTGAAGAAAATTGAAACTTGATTGAACAAAAGAACATTATGATTGAATTGACAAAACTAAATGAAAACTGAGACCAAATATGTATTTTAACCTTAATTTTATGTTAATTTTAACCATAAGGATAAAATTATAATATAACAATTTTATCTATTAAAATATATGTTTTTTTTTATCTATCATATATGTCAAATCATTCATAAAATTTCGTAAACTTTATCTTCAAACTCCTTCATTTTCATCTTTCCATCCCTTAAAGCAAACAATCTCACTCTTCTCTCTCAATCTCCTCAAATTCATCTACTCACTTTTTTCTCAAATTCATCCTTGAAAGCAAACACAACCTTAAAGTTCCCGAAGAAAAAAAAATCATTCAAATACTAATGAGACTTTAAGTGACATATTGAACTTGCAAATTTCACACAAGTCTGCATGTATGTGAAAAATTTGAGACTTGAGAAGGAAAAAGAAACTTGGGACTTCAATACAAGTCTACTATCGAGTTTACTTTCTTGACAACCAAAATCATATTTTTATTGTTTTAACTCATTATTATTTTTTACATACTTATCTTTAGTAGTGTTTAATATATTATAATTTTTTGTTTTACATAAAAATATATGGATATGTCAATTAGAAAATTTGAATCAGACTATTAAAATATCTATACAAAGAGAATAGTTGAGGCTTTAACTACATCATAAAAAGGAACTAATAAATTTATAAAAATAGATAAGAAAATAAATTAAAAAATACATGTGAGTGCTCTTTAAATGAACAAGATAATAACAATATAGATATAGATGAAAGTAACAATATTGAAAGAGAAGTAGTTAATCATGACAATCTAATAAATAATTTTACATCGAAGAAATTTCAAAAAATAAATTTTAAATAAGATACCTTATTTTTTAAGTTTGTTTTAGGCATTTCAAAACTTTGAGCCACCACTCTTTCTATCATGACCTTATTGGAAATATAATATGCATTTTATATTTGACAAAAACAATCTTTCAGTATACTTCATTCTTTTTTTTTAATCCACTCATTGGTACGAGTCAAATCATTTATGGTTAGTTTGCTTCTAGGGATGTAATGTTCAAGTGAAAGGGAAGGAGAAGATATCCCTGATTTGTTTCAAGTGATTTATAGGAATTTGTGAGGTCAAATTTGGTAAAGAGTGGATGAAACCCATCTCCTCATAATAGAGAAGATTTGCAAGAAAAGGTACATTCTCACATACTATTTTACCAATTTACCCGTAAATTTTAATTAATGGTCTGTTTGTTATTATAATCTCATTTACATATTTGAATTATAAAATATTAGCGTAAACGTTGGCGTTATTACACCTATGTGTACGCATCTTTTAAATATATATATGATATTATATTAGTAGGTGATGATATTGTAATTAGAGTTGTCAAAATGGGTAACCCGGTCTGACCGTCTCGACCCACCGCGGGTTGATGATTTAGTGAGCCAACCCAACCCAACTCACCTTTTAGCGAGCCAAAAAAATTTGAACCCGGCCCGGCCCACCACGGCTTGACGGGTTAAACGGGTTGGCTCATAGGTTTACTTAATTAAAAAAATACAATTTTTTTTATTTTTTTCAGTCAAAACTAAATTGTAATTCTAATTAAAATCTAAATAAACTTTAATACTATCCAAATACAAACAAAAAAAATACAAATTATTTATGTGTTGGATAAAAAGAAAAACCTAACATGACCCAATTGTAAAACTCAACTTAATAAAAAAAATAAAAAACACTTGTGACACTTGTAAAAAAATTTCAACCAACCAAAACCTATAGTGAGCCGGGTTGGCTTAGGGGTTCCATTCCATTTTAACAGCTCTAATTGTAATATCACTAAGGTAATATACAAAGTAAATACGTAAATCTATGTTTTCTAAAAAACAAAGTGCTCTAAATGGAGTAAGGAAGAGAAAATCATCGTTAATGAATGAGAAAAAAAAAATTGTTAGAATAGTCACTACTAGAAATTCTCATATTACATGAAAATTTTCTTGCAAATTTGATAAAAAAATTTGCAAGAAAAAACTTTTTCCTACTATTTTTTCTAAGAATTTTAATTGGCGGATAATTCCTTCGTGAGTAATTATTTCCTACAAAATTATAAAATTCGCAAATATTTCCTACAAAATTTATTGCGAAAAGTGTTTTATACAAAATATTTTGAAAAATAATAGGAAGTAATTTCCTGCAAATTATTTTTCATAGCAAAATTTATAAGTATTTCTTACAAAAAAAAATTCAAAACAAAATTGTCAAGAAATATGAATTTTTTAATAGTGAGTTTTATAGAAAACTTATTAAAATAACCATTAATTTAAAAAATAAATAAATAATTTTATTGTAAAGGGTAGATTAGGAATAAGTAATTATGGACACAAAAAATGAAATCTCTTTATATATAGTTAGATATTAAATGCTTTAATATTTACAAGTTATAAATTAAACTAGTATATACATGAAATTTAACTATTTTTCATATATTAATGTTAATAATGATCATAATAATAATAATAATAATAATTAATTTTAATAAATAATAATAATAATTTACAATAATAATATTAAGAACTAATAAAATGTATTAATAATAACAATATACATGATAACATAAAAGTACTAATGTTAATTGTGAAATTGAAACACAAAAAATAATTAAATTATTATAATAATTATTATTACTAACAATATTAAATTGTGTGCATAATTAAAAAAATAATAATGATAATAATAATAATAATAATATTAAAACTAATAATAATATTATTATTACTTGAAATATAAATTTTGATAGAAATATTTGTGTACATCTATATAGAAATTAAATTTGGTTTCAATTTGAAGAGGGACAAAATTGCTCAATTTTTACAAAAATTGGGACTAAATTGAGACAAAAATTAAAATACTGGACCAAATTTAGAATAGGAAAATGACACCTGACATAATAGTGACACGTGGCACTGTCATTGTCACATCACACTGTCACTGTCATGTGGCATGATGTCAGCTTGACACGTGGCAAATTTGTAATTTTTTAAAAATAATTTAAAAAAAATAAAAAAAAAATTAATAAATTTAGGAACTGACACGTGACATCTCATTTAACGCCGTTACCACACCTCTAACGAAAAGGACTTGATTGCATCAAATTTCCCAAAACATGGACAAATTGAGATAAAAAAAATAGAGGGATCAAGTTGATATTTTGCTACAAAAATGGGGACCAAAGGTATAATTTAACCTATTATTTATATTACTAGACTCGTCTAAGTACTGCATGAATAGACTCGTCTAATATGTATTGCAAGACTCATCTAATATGTATTGCTAGAATATTTTAATGTATGAACATAGTTGTCTATATTCTTAAACTCATCTAATCAATGTATGAAACGACTTAGGTAATATTTTTTGTTATACTCATTTAATCGGTGTATGTAGTAATGGATCTAAGACCCTAAGTTAGTGATGGCAATTTACTTTTCAAGTCAAGTGTTGTATTTGTACACTCTCAACTACACATAGGTCTATCAATAGAGCAACAAAAAAACGGGTTCAAATACGTAATTTTCATATACTTAGTAATAATTTTAACAAAATCATAGGCGCACCTATGTACCTTTAT
>Ga0214543_1005931_pt1 | contig 22131 bp, 6 predicted proteins | sample CNSS2metaG_FD_160094 | JGI IMG/M metagenome (GOLD analysis project Ga0214543, IMG submission 160094) | Root nodule microbial communities from cowpea collected in UCLA plant growth center, Los Angeles, California, USA - CNSS2 | ecosystem: Host-associated > Plants > Roots > Nodule | place: USA... | reverse complement strand
TATTATGTTTTTCGATGGCTCATAACTACTTAACTCAAAAGCATTGGAAATATGTTAGAACAACTTGGGCCAAATATTTTATAACCATGTACTGATTCATTCATTTGTTTAGAATAGTGAATTTGTGACTGTTTGTCCAAATGTGAGTGTATAATTCAGGGTTCTAAAATATAAGAAAATGTATTAAGTTAAAAAAATTACACACAACAAGGTTATAACATTAACCGTTGTCGTTTCAGGAACCTTTATTCAAAGTTATTTATAGCTTCATCCGTCATTAAATCTCAAAGATACGTAATATTATTTTTTAAAAGATAACTTTTAACGAAGTTTAAAAGAAAAATTTTGGTTTTTTTTTTTTTTTTTTGCAATTGATATTTTCTAGACTTTTGGCCGTGTTCCTATTTGTAGATGAATTTGAGGGAGAGTGTGAAGATGGACTTCTATGAATTTGAGTTGATGAATATATGTGGTTTTTTGAGTAGATTTAGAGGTTAAAATAATTAGATTTGAAGATAAATTTGATAGAAGTTAGTGAATGATTTGAGTGATGTGATAGATAAAAAAAAAGTTTTAATAGATAAAATTTTAAAATTGCCAAATTAGTCCTAATGATAAAAATAAAATTAAATAATTATTAGAAGAGTTAAAAATATTAAAATTTAACAATATTTTAATATATATACATACATATACATATATATATATATATATATATATTATTAATTATTATACATAAATTTAAATAATAATAATTATATATATTATTATTTTTAACAACATTTTAATTATTATACATATTCATATATTTTATTATTATTATTATTAATTATTATTTTATATATAACTAACTATTAAGTTTAAATATATTATCATTTATTATTATAAATTATTAAATACATTAAAACATCAATAATAAAAATAAAAATATTATTATTGAATAAAATAAAATATTAAATCTTAACAAAATTTTTATTACTATTATTAATTATTATAGACATTTATACAAATTTTAGTTTTATTAAATATTATATACATTATTAAAAATAATTATTATATATATATATATATTTTTTTTTTTCAATAAATGAATTATTAATTAGAAAAAAAAATATAATAATCATTTCTAAATAAAATTATTTATTATTATTAATTTATTATATAATATATATATATATATTATATAATAAATTAATAATAATAAATAATATATGTATATATATAAAATATAATATAGTAGTAAATAAATAATTAAAATTATTAATAATTAATAACATACAATAAAATATTTATTGTAAATAGATTAAATAATAGTATATTATGATTAATAATTATATTAGCAGATATATATTTATATAAAATTATAGAGGGTATAAGTGAGAAATGTTTACTGATCTACTCAAATCATTGCAAAATAGGTGGGATGAATTTTTGAAAGTTATTTGCAAATCTATCTCTGATTTTTCTTTCAAATCATGCCATGCGACCATAAATTTTTTTTAAATCCATCCTCAAATCATTATATACAGTATCATCCATTAAAGCGAACAGAACCTTAAAGACTAACGAAAAATAATTATCATTAATTTCTTTTTTAACTTTTTATTAAATTTAGATAACGATTTCAAAAGTTGGGTTTGGGTGTAAGAGCCTATAAATTATAATAATTAAAAATAATAAATAAAGTTTATTAAATATTTTAAATAAAAATGGTTTATTAGTTATATGATTTAAAATATTTATTTTATTATGATAAGATATAAAATAGTTTATAGTTGTGATAAAATAAATTTAATTTCTGATACAAATAAATTAATAAGAATACATTTTTTAAATAAAAAAATTGACGAGATGCCAAAATCCTATAATTAGGTTGTTAAAAAAATTGAAAGGCTGAGTGAGTCTAATTTAAAATGAGATTTTCATTGAGTCGGTCGATTTGGTGCGTATTTAGATTTGGTTATTTTAGTATAATAGTTTTCTTCTCAATGACTTTTTCAGGAAATTAAGGGAAAATATGTTTTTAACAAAACAGATTAATGAAACACGTATATTTCATTCGATAGGCAGAGTTACAATTTTACTACAGAAAATATAACTTAATTATTCATTAAAAATTGTTTATTTAAGTTTTTATTTAATGGACAAAATATCCAAAATATGATGGACTAATTGTAGCAATATTGCCCATCCAACTAAACTGAAAATTTGTGTGACTTTTTTATGAACCAACTTCAACTTACACCCTTACTATAGACTATTTTTTATTTTCTTTTTTAAAATTATTAAATAATGCATGCCTTTAATTTTTATTATAGAATCATTAACCACTTTTTTTACGATATACTTTTGAGTATTACAATATTCTCTCTCCGATTTATTAATAAGTATTAATTCAATAATTAGTTAATGAAGAAAATATTAGAAAACAATTTCATGTCGAGAAATTTAAACTTCAAACAAGTAAATAATTTAATATTGTTATATAATATATTATTCACAATAATCAAATTTTAATACCATATTATCAGTTGCAGATAAAATTATTAATGTTTGTAATTTTTTATATTTAATTAGCTTTTTAATAATGTAAAATTTAATTCTTTAAAATAATCATTATTTTTTATAGATAAATATATAAAATATAATAAAATAAATATTTATATAATTTTTTAATTTAGTTATTTTACAAGTATAATAATCTTTTGCAAAAATCTATGAATAAAAATATTATATTTATGAAGTATTATAAATGTCAATAAAAAATATAATATCTTGTAATTTTATTTAAAATAAATGAAACATTAAATATATTTCTATTCAATTACTAAAAATAAAAAAATGACATATATTTCTATTATGATTTTATTATTTAGGATATAATTATATATAGAAATATAATTAATAATTAATATTTTAAGGGGTTATAATTTACATTATTAAATTTAAAAATTTAATGCAATTTAATTCTTTTTATTAATTTTTTTGAAAGAAATCAATGATTTTTTGTCAAAATTAAATGATGATTTGTTTTGGTGGTGTATTGAACATATTTTTAATGTCAATTTTTGATGAAAATATAATTGATACACTTCAATAGAGTTAATAAAAATAACTAAATTGCATTAGGTTTTTAAAAATTAAGATAAAATTACGACTAAAAATACCGAAGGATATTTAACATTTTTTATATGAAAACATGAATTAAAAGACTAATTAAAAAAAATTTCGTGCATGCGAAAAATTTTGCTATTGTTTTGTTACCATTGATGACAAAGTAGTAAGAGGAATGAAATAAAATAATATACTAAAAACATGAAGGACCGAGTGAACAAAGGATAGTAACAGTTACATTTATTCTTTCCTTTAAGAATATTTTTAGTTTTATAATCTTTATGTTATTTTTTTTTTCTTTCATTCTGCAGTCTATTTATCGACAAGATTAAATGAATATTTAAACTCATTATCGTGAAACGAGTCAGCAATTAACATTTTATTTTCATTTTAAATTACCTCATTAATTTGTGTACACTTTTTACGTATTAAACAGGCGAGGAGTAATGAAAAAGTTTGGATAATTTACTAAAAAGTATGCATTTTTAATGTAATAAAACTATTGTAAATAAATAGTTATAGCAATCTAATTTGTTATATTATGTATATGATACGAATATTAGATGTGTGTGTGTGTGGATAGTTAAAAATGTGGTAATAATATTATTACCTTGTAAAATGATAAAAGTTGAAAGATATATAGAAGAATACAAATAATTAATTAATTAATTAAAGTAAATAGGAATAAAAAAAAATTGTTTTAAGATAATTTGATAATTTGATAGTAGGAGTTTGGTGTTGAGTACAATAATAACATGCACTAAATTAGTGTTGTTGGTGAGGTTGATAGAGCGTTGGCAACATAATGAACCGAAAGATAAAGCAAAGGATGAAGATTAGAAGTTTGATCGAAAGGTCTGAAGCGAAGGAGGGAAAAGTAGACAATAGAGGCACGTGCAGGTTAACATATTCCTTATCTTGTTTTGCTTTAAGATGAGAAGGAGTAAGAACGGTTGAGATGAAGCCACGTGGTGGGATTTGGAAACGCACTAATGGAGAAGTGAGGTGGGTCCCAGGGTGCCCCACGTGCGCGACTTTGCGAAAAAGAAGAGTGGCCCAGCACATCGCGTCGGCACGTGTCGAAAGATGAAGATGGAAGGTCGAGTGGCTCTCCCTTCTCTTCGACACACTCACTTGCTAGGGTTGTCGCAAAGTGCAGGCCCACCCTCAGATTCCACCCACTCGCGCTGCTCGTCGCGTGTCTTCTTTCTCTGCCGCATGGTGTCCGCGGATACTTCAACAAAATTATTACCAATAAATTACTAAAATGTAATGTTGTGTGAAGTTAATTTTCTTTCTTTATAAACGAGAACGGGTGTACAATTATTGAATATAATTAAAATTCTCTAAAATTTATTTCCAAATTATTTCTCATAAAATAGACATTAACATTTTTTAAAAACCATTAAAATACATTTTATATTAAATTAAGAGCTTATTTAATTTTTTTTCATGTGAGATTGACTTTTACTTAAAAGATAATTTCAAAGAGATAAATAATAGAAACTTTATAAATAAAGTATCAAAATGGCGTCATATGAGAAAAAAAATACATGACACATCAATTAGAATGCCAAAGATTAGTTATTGTAGCTCAACACTCGGAAAAGTTAAGTTACATTTCTTAAAACAAATAAAAACCATAGGTAGATAAAGGAAGAAAATCTAAGTTATATATATATATATATATATATATATATATATATATATATCATTTAAATTTAAATTAGTTCAGTATTACATATATTTTGTGAACTGTTATGGTCTTATTTAGTGTGAACATAAACAATTAATTTTTTTTTTTTGAAAATTTTATTCTTTCTACATTTATGTATTATATTATTTTACTAATATAACAATGTTTATCATGTAGTTACAATGTTTGTTTCCTTGCAATAGAAAGGGGCATGGGCACGAAGTGTGAAAATCAACGTGAAATTTTATAGAAATTGAGACAAATTTTGATTATAAACTTTGCTAAATGAAGAAGATTTACGGAAAAATTGTATTAGTCAATAAAATAATTATTATCAAAATCTAATTTTTTATGCATAAAAAATTATAATAAATTTTAATTTGTGAAATTTATTCTATCATTTATTAATCTTAAATCTTACACGTTCACCTAATTTTTTACTTTCAAATCCACTTTATCGAATTTTTCAAATTCAACACAACACGCAAGTAAGCGGATAGGTTCAATCTTGCAGAGAGAGTTATTGACGGTTACGAATCCAATAGCTACGAATACAATGATTAATTAATTTTACTAATTAGTACTTTCAAAGTTATTATAAATAGAAGTGTGTTTAATAAGTAATTAATATTTGAAAAGTTGATTAACAACACCCTTTTCCATTTTCTGTTTTTTTCTTCAGTGTTGTTTCTTCTGTGATTGTCAGAGAGGACTCGACCCAGTGGTGGCCATCTCTTCCTCGTATTTGAGCTCTGACACGTTTGTCAAGTACATCATTTTCAGAAAATGACGATTAAAAACTCTGTTCTTTCTTTCACCGTTGTCAAATTTACATAGTTTATGAAGTAAAAAACAAACACATATTTTTCAAAGCTATTTAATATTTTATTTATTAAGTTGTAAAAATAAATTATTCAAACCAAATACACACGGAAAAAATATATATATATATATATATATATATATATATATATATATATATATATATATCAATCATAAATCACCATATATCTTTCTGATTGTCGTTATGAAGAATCCAAATAAGATCCACTTGATTGGATCATATACTACGTAATTATTGTATGCATGTAAACCCTGAAGAACTTCGTGTATTCTTCATTGACGTGTTCTACTATACCATATCCATTTCCTGTATAAAACTACAGGAAAAAGACCTTGCATGAAAATGAAATGATACGTACGTGGAGAAAAAGGAGGAAAGAGAAACATTTTCGTCCAACCCTATTATTTTCAGCATCGAATACACAACACTGGTTTGAAAATTTACGTAGAACTCATCCAAAATATTGAATTTTAGGTTACTGGGGTCGGTAGGTAAGGAAATTTGGACTTGTAGTTGAAGTTTGAACGTATATATATATATATATATATATATATATATATATATATCCTATGAGTTGAAGATGAGGAAATGTGGGTCCTCTCTAGTGTGGATATTTTCTTAATGAGTTACTTTTAAATTGGTGCCAAAGATAAGAACACACTCATTAGTTTTAGACAAATACAGTGTTTGATTTACTATTCATCATACACTATTAATGTTTTGTAGTTTTTCGCATCTGTTCAACTTCTGAGTATTTAAAAAGTTGTGAGCAAGACTTGTAAAGAATTGTATAAAGTGATTATGTTGTGTACGATGTGATTTAAAATTTCATCGTTTGAAAGATGGTTGTAATTAAATGAGAGTGGTATCTGAAGCGGGAACAAGAAGAATATTTGCTACTTTTTTTGGCTCCATGTGACCATGTTTAAACCTCTCGTTCTTTGCATGGCTGGCTTTGATTGTGCTGATCAGATTTAGCAAAATTTGGAAATTATTCGTATCGCAAATCGATCATGGCCAAAATCAACAACTTCAAAGTACAACATAGAAACATCTAGAAAACTAGTTCGATTCCTCTTTTCCTGTTAAAACTCAAGAATCAAGAACATTTTTTATGTGTTCACAGTACCAGAACCTCAAAGAAAAGGAAGAGAGAACATTCTCCACTTTTAAAAGCTTAAAAACAAACGTTATTTTGATATAATCTTTTTTAAAAGAATATAATTATTATTTAATTAGATAGGTTATTTCAGAGGTCCATGAGCTCGACCAACCTAAACATATTTTAACTACAAGATAAACGAATATTGAATTGGACCTTACATTATGTGGATATTTTAGATGGATTTATCATACCACATACTTCTTCTATTCATATTATTAAATTTAATTTCACACTGTCTTTGTTTTAAAATTTTATTAACCCACTTTAGTGAGATTGAATTAAGCGTTATTATTTAATATAGTATTGAAGTTAATTAGAGTCTATCATTATCGAGATTTGGATATATAATGTCATTTTCTATTAAGATTTCTACAATTTTCATGTTTGATGTCCTCGGATTGAGAATTTCTTAAAGATTTTACATGAATCAGAAATAAAATCAATTTTCAATTGTTTTATTTTATTAAGTATGTATATTGTGATTTAGACATTACCTCTCATTAAATATTTTCGACATTTTCGACGTAAATGTATAATATTAAGAGAGTTTATTGGAGATCTCACCGATTTAGGAAGATTTTTACATATAAATTTTTCTATCTTAATGATTTTTGTTGCATTTGAAAATTTGAAGTAAAGATAAAGATTTAAAAATATTTAGTAGGATGTTTTGATAAGTACTACAATGTGTAAAAAACAATTTATGGTTAAAAATATTTTTCTTTTATTTTATAAACAAAAACAAATATATTAATCGTATACATAAATGTTAGTGAAAAACCAACACGGCAAGTGCACACCGGTCGCACATAACAAGTAATAAGTATTTTATCATTCTCTTCTAAGGGACTTGTGCAACACATGATAACTCTCGCAATTCATGACTCAATTAGACACAAAGTTCACATAAACATAATGGAAACTCTTTTTGTATTTTATGAAACAATTGGTGTGCAACAAGAAATTAACATAGTGTATTTACAATTTGTCAACTTCAACCATTTCATTCTCGTGCATTCTAAATTATCCCAATTCCATATTCATGTTAAAATCAATTCACAAGAATACACAAATCCTATTCCTAGAGCCTTTGAGCCTATGATTATTCATCAAGTTTCAATTCCTTGAATCCTCAACAAGTGAAATCATGCATTAGTTTCAAGAATCTAAGATTACTAATGAACCAAGTTCTATTCCTAGATACAAGCATCCATTAGGTATTTAATTTCAAATCTAGATTCTAAAGATGTTTCCCAACACCTCAAGAATCACAAATCAAGCATGGGAACAATCCACATCAAGCATTAAGCACAGAAATCAAATACTAACATGAATTGGAAAAGCATATAAATTAACAACACAATTTTACACAAGAATTTAATGTTTTACATCTAATCTCAACAAATAGAAATTGCTCTCCATGGTGGAGAACCTAGGGTTTTACAAAATTGAAGAGTAGGGAAGAAATTGGAACCATAAAGTAGAAATAATCCCTCTCCCAAGGTTCTTGAATACTGTTTCATGCTCCAATTACACCTCCCATTCGCATCTCCGCCTCCAATTTTGTAGCCCATCATCCTCTCCAACCCAAAAGGGGTAAAACCTCCATGGATGAAGAAAGAAACCCAAGAAGGAGAAGAGAGAGTTTTCCAACACCCCTAATAGCCTCCAAGAGTCTCTCCCAAGCACCCAAGGTGTTTCTATTCCTGAAAAATGAGGAATCTCATAATACTCTCGTAGAAACATGATTAAATAACCATATTCGCGTATTGGGGTCGATATTCTCGCCCAGCATCGTCACACTCGCCCAGCGAGACCTAAAATCGACGTTCACGGACATGTAACTCGTTGGGCGAGCCATATTTTCACCCAGCGACTCAAATACTGCAGTTCTGGTCTATCATTTTCGCCCAACGAGCTACCAGCTCGACCAGCGAGTGACCCTGGCGCCCAATGGTCATTTTTTGTCCTTCCAAGGTTGGTCCAAGGCAGTATATACATATAGGTGAGTCCTTTCTCGATGTTTGCAGTGCTGGACTTGATCTCGGTGCCCCTCGACATGGATATTTGTGTAAAAGTCAATCTTTCATGTCCAATCATGTTTCCTTGAGTTTCAGCTTGTTTTCCTTCACCAGAATTGTTTTCTATTATTTTATTTCACACACTCATAATAGAGATTAGAAGTAAAAAAGCATAAAACAACTAAAATACGAAACAATGTAAAAACAACATAAACTAGAAGATTAAACAAGATAAAAGTTATGTAAAGGTTGATTTTATTCACAAAACTTAATATCAATAAAAGGCAGAAAACAAGTTATCAATAAAAATCATCAACATAAAAGAAAAATATAATATAATAAGGTACTCTTTGATTGTCTTCCTTATATAAAAAGAAAAAAAAAATCAACACAGTATGACAAATGTCATCTTTTGACTATAGTACTCTTGACAAAACAGTGGACGTACAATTAATTTCTTTCATTTCTATATTAGATAAGAAGAGTTTATAATCTTTACAAAAGGTATAGGTTTCATTTGGGATATTGTCAGTTGTAAATGTCAAAATTTTCAACAAATAATAAATTTTTTATTTTAAAAATTACGTTTCTTCTAATTTTTCAGTTTCAAAATAAATTATTAAGGTTATAAAAAATTATCTGAGCCAACTTATTAAGTTGAAAAACTTTGACCCAATGAGAATTGACCAATGTTTTGGTATGACATGGCATAGGAATCAGGCTGGGTCTTAAAACATTGGGCCGAAAAGCATAGTTACTATCTAGTATACTATTATCTCTAAATCTTATCAAATTTATATGAACAAAGGCGCAATTAAATTATAAAAAAAAATTAGCAAGAATAACAAGATTAAAATTAAATTGTTTTAAAAAATTAACTTTCAATTTATTTTCTTTGGACCAAACCACTTTATTTTCATTCTACTTCTCACTTTATTTTTCTCTCTTACTTCTTCTAACCTACATAATCTATATAAGGAAGTATGCATAATTACAACTATTAATGAGTTAATTTCTTGTTTATACATAAGCATGTAATAGAAAATGATAACAGACTTGATTCCTCTCCTTTATAATGCGTTTGTCATCAACCTCTCCAACAAGATGACAACAATATTTTCAGTTGAAAGGGACAAGACATGGTATTTGCGAAGGTGGTAGTGAGTCTTGCACCCAACATCTTTGTTAAAGTCGAAACTTTGACCAATTCTAAATACTTATCCCACCAAACTTCATATCTCCCACTTTGAAAATCTGTCTCTCATACCAAAATAGCTCACAAAATATATTCAAAAACTTTCTATTACTTGATGCAAATGTCACATGTTTTTAGAAATATTGTGTTTTTTGTACTTATTCTTTTTCATCCAAAAAGTTGGAAAAAAATGGTTATGATCGTAAATAAACATTCACATGTTACAAATAGTAACATGCACCATTCCCACTTTGATGGTTTACTTGAAAAATATAATTCATATTTAGTTCCAGAAAAAAAAAAAAAAAGTAACGACACAGTTAGAAGAAAACATTCCAGAAGTACAAGCTAATTAATAGCGTCTTCAGACATTTTTAAAGTTTTCTCATACCATACATAGATTTGATTGCTAACTAATGCTTTAGCACATTTATTTTTCCTCATGCTTATCCCAGTACATATCAATATTTTGAACTTAATTCAGAGTGGTCTAAGAATTATTGCACAACTGCCATCTATATTTTTCAATTGGTCCTCACACAGTCAAGAATTCCAATTTTTTTAAGGATATCAATGGTCTTTCAAATCCCCAAGATCTCTGTTATTTTATGGAGAGACTATCCACATTTATTATTTATTTTGACTCCTTCCTTTGCCATTGCTATCTCTTATTTCTACCCAGAAATGTTGAATACCATGAAAACAACATCCATAGTTTTCACAATTTTGAAATCAATAAAAAAAATCAGTAACTATTCAGCCAGAGATCGAGTTTTAAACTTAATTCAATTTCATAAAACTAATTTATAAATAGATGTTTGTCGACACTTATATATTGTGAATTGGTTTATTCAGTCGATGTGAGACTTCAACCACACCCATGAGACCTGAGTCCAGCTATATAAGACATTGATACCACTCTCAATCAAAAACCTTAAGAGAATGGATTTATGGGTCTTTACCCTTGTATAATTCTTTACTTCCTCATTTTCACTCACTATAGAACTTAAATTCACACTTGAATTCTTAACAAATCCGACTCCATTTGCATGGCTACTTGATATGCGAATTTGGATGTTAATTAATCTCCACAATTTGGCAAAGAAATCTCATTGACTGTACAAAATTCATTATTCGGGGTGGAAAATTGACAAGACTGTTGTTGTTGTTGGAGATGATGATATTTTGTGAGCACTGTTGGTATTGATCGAAAAAGATTGCAAAAGTAAAAGGGTGAGTGTTGTTAAATGATGTGCAAGAGCTTTAATAAAGTTTTGGCGTGGGTTAGTCGGCCATCTTAGCATAATATGGTTGGGATGTGCAAAACTTTGAATAAACTTTATGAGGGAGTGGTGTTAACTATATATATATAGTTGATGATGTCAAAAGAAATTAAGGGGTTGGGAAGCTCTTCACGTGCGATTGTGTGATAAAATGAAAGCATATATGCAGCCCCCATTGTGGGGTCTCATTGCACCAAAATATATCAAATCACATCAAAAGCATTTCAATGAAATTTTAGTACCATGCATTTATATATGATTGACAAGGTCAAATTTTACAATTTTTTTCGCACCCAGTTTCTTCTGTTAGGTCATCTCATAATGTAATGTCCCCTTCAAGGGAAACAACGTTTCTCAATGCTTTGTTCAATTAGGGTTTTTAGGTGGTTTAGAATCAGACCTTTCCAATAAAAAAAAATTATTTTGAAGTATATATATATATAGTAGTATAAAGCTAAAAGGCTTTTATCAGGCACATGTTAGGAGTTAGCAGTTAACTTTGAAAAAGACTGCTCCAGAGTCAACTTAATTAACTTTGAATTGTTTGTGCTAATTTAGTAGAAAATATATTATCATCATCACCATCTCAACCACTAATTAAATTAAAAAGAAACGTTGGTGTTTGTTCTGGTAGAAAACCCCAGTATATATGTTTTGTTCTTTGATTACAGGTGAAGCATAAACATGTAAAAAAATCTGAAAGTACTGATAAAAGGATTGAAAGTGAAAGTTGTTATTGTCTGGTTTTGGAACAGGGATAGAGGAGGTCATTTGAAATTTTGGGCATTATGATGATTTAACTATTGAAGTGAAAAAAATGAAAGAGATGGGAGTGAGCGTTACTAATCAATGTCAATAGTGAAAGGTGGAATTGGAGACAAGGGAAAAAGATAAAGATAAAGAGAGGAGAGGGAAAAAGGAAAAATATATATAATTATGATGTGATAGATAGAGTTCTTTATTCAAAGGGGGCTAACTTTATTTTGTTTTCTAGTAAACAAAGGTGTTGCAGAGTAGTATTGGTTCATGAATCTATGGTTTATTATTGTTCATGTCGTCTCTTCAACACAATTTTCAATTTTCTCTGAAAATAACTTCACCTTGGATTGTTTTCTACGCCTTCTCTCTCAGAGTAAACATGAGCTAAGCCACACGCAAGGGATGCCTCATGTACAGTTTTTTCAATCAAAAACCTACATTTTCAAACACGGGTTTACTCCATTATTTTTATGATTGTTATGGCTTAAACATTCGTTTACTCACGATTTTGAGACAAAATTAAAGTTAGTCCTGTATAAAATTTTGAGAGATTTTGATCTCAAAGTTTTAAGAATGAATGAAAATAGTATTTTTTTTAAGTCAATTATAATATATATTTTTTTACGTGTCAGATATATTTTATACTAATATTTGAGTTATTTATATTATTTTACATTTTACATGTCAACTGAAAAACGCGTATGACACATGAACATAATTGGATTGAAAAGACTATATTCATTTATTTTAAAAGTTTAACAATCAAAATGTATCAAAATTTTGAAAATAGACAAATCTAATTATATATCAAAGTTGAGATACTAAAACCATATTTAACTTATTATTATTTCGTCTCCTTTAATATATGGCCAACTTATCACATCAATTTAAATTCAATAGTGTATTTATTTTTAGCCAATGCCCTAAAAATATAGATCTTATTTATGAAGCCACTTCTTTTATAATAAGGTCAAATTTAGACAGGTTTTGCAGACATAAGAAAGTTCTGCAACACTGCGATTTCTTTCTTGCTTTTTCTTGTTCAGCTAGTACATATAAAAAAGACATTTTCTCAATCGTTACTGATATTAAACATGGAAAATGAGCATTCAGAAACGATTTTCACAAGTATTGAAGCTAGTTTTTCCTTTTCGGAAGTATGCTAGTGATCATGCCCTTTATTCATTCATTATAGTTTTGTATACATTTCAGGGGTGAGAAGTAAATAGGATAAAGATTTGTGTATTATTAATTGATACACACATGATGATAAGGAACAGAATAACCTAACTTTTGAAAGTTAATTATGTGCGTTTGTCGGTAAAAAGAAAACGACGCTCGTGAGCCTATGTTAACATGAAAGTTATTGTGTATATAATATATATTTGTGTGATATGATTAGTGGTATGACCTATCTGAGACAGAAATGGGTTTGAAATTTAGTAATAAGATATACTACAAAAAAGTCTGCTTGATAAAGTGTAGACACGTACATGTTAATGGATGCTCCAACCAAACATACATGTTAATGTATCCACCTAACAAGTATTACACATGCATATGTATGATCATGTTGGCAAAGTTTTCAGGATTCTAACACCAAAATAACGAGTGTTGAAGCAGTTATGTTTTTTAATGAATCTTAGGGCTATGGAACAATATCATGCCTCTTAAACCTTCTTAAATTAGAATGAGATCAAAAAACAAGTTCTAACAACTAATGCTCCATTCTTGATATCATTTAGAAGCTCGCCATTTTATACAAATTGATTGTTTAGATCTCATAATGATTTAAGAATCTAGATTAATTGAACCACTTTCTTATACTATTTTATATGGATTAGACATATGTGGATTAATGTAATGATCTCGATTTTGTCATGATTTAAGAATTTAAATCACATCGCTTATTTACCATTTTATGTAAATTAGAACTAAGTTGATTATGATATATTAAAAACATGCAAAAAACTCAATGAAATATTGTCTAAAATTGTATGAAAATAAAATTAATTCCATTTATATTTTTATAAGAAATAGTTTAGTGACAAAAATAGAGTTGTGAGTTTGACCCATAACCTCATTTACACGCATCTAGAGATCAACAAAGACTAAAATTGCATTGCTATCACTTCAACACATATATTACAAGCTCATATACACCACCTTGGATAAGTATATCACCTCAACTTGTAAAGTGACCAATAGAATTTTTATATTTTTTGAAACTTTTTTCACAAATCTTCTATAAAAATTGTAAAAATAAATTTTATATATAAGTCTTTCTGCAAATTTTATAAAGTTTTAGGCAAAGCGACCTAGTAATGTGTGCCATAAATGATACCTAATTTGCTTTGTTTTCTTCCTAAGAAAAGTGAGTCATGAAAGAAACCCAATTTGCTTAGTTTTTCTACTTAGAAGAAGGTAGATATATATGACGTAGATATATATATAATTCAAAAAACAAAATCTAGTGGAATGAAGAAGAAAGTCATAATAATGGTAGCCATGCATAAACTTTAATACATGGGAAAATGAGAAAAATGTGTAGGTAGACATCAAATTAGTTGAATCTAAAATTATTATCTGAGATAAATACAAAACGTGGTTTATGGAAACACATTTCTTTCATAGGAATTCTATCTATAAAAACTTCCACAGAAAAGGCCAAAGAAGACTTGGACTTTTCTAAACGAATTTAAAATGTCATATTCTTAATGTTATTTGAAAATCAAAAGTTGAAAACAATTTATATGGTCAAGAATTTGCAAACTTGGAGGAATAAGTACCAATGAATCAACTAACCATTTCAAATCATTTTAATTTTCTTTGTGAATTCAGAGAGGTAACACCAGTAGTTAATATATACAAACAAATAAGAAAACACAACAATAAAATTGAAAGAAAACACACATTAATATTGAGAGATTCTACATATAGAATCTAATACAAGATTTAAGCTTATAAATGTCACTAACTTAAACTAAGAAAAAAACATAACACCATTAAAAGAAAACAAAATCGTTAATACGGTTACAACAAAATGCACTATACGGTTTAATTAAATTTCAATACAATTAATGGTCTTTAGTAGATAATCTAATATTCACTTCCATTGTAGAATTAAATTGTTTGAATAAGCTATTTAGCAGATGGTCTAATTTAGAACCACTCATCACAAATTGCTTTGATATTCATCTATGGAAGTGTCTTTACAACCTTTTGTTCATTCAGATATTCATTGAAAAAAAAAATCTTAATTCATTGTCTCTATAACCTTTTTTGTATTTTTTTTTTAATATTTCAAAAAATGCTGAAAGTTAAAATAATCTTTTTTATAATATAAATTGTTTGTCATAAATGTAAAATAGAATTTACACTTTTAAAAATTAAAATTTGTCTCAATATTAAATTTAAATTATATAAAATAAAGATGATGAATTAAAAAGGCAACCATTTAAATTGAATTAAGTTTCTCAAGACACATAAGCCCATTTTTTATAATTTGACTCTTATGGGATGACAGGCATGAGGCCATTTCTTCCTATACCTCCATAATTTCATCTTGCACCCCTATATATTTGAATTTTTCAATTCTTCCTTATAGTTTAGGATTTTCATTTTATGTTATAGAATATACAATTTAGAGACATTTTGAAACATATAATGTGGGATATAATGTATTTTGAATTGTGCATTTCAAAATTATATTTTGAATTTTACATTTTAGAATATAAAATAAAAAAAATATTGTATACTAAATTTAAAAATCCATGATATATTTTTCGATAGAAAAGAGATGTAAAGTGGTGGAAAGACAACCCGGGGAGAGGATCTGGAGGAGAAGGTGCTGGCTGGAGGAGGAAGAAATAGATGAGTTAAAGGGAAAAAAAAGAAGATAAATAGGTAATTTCACAAGTGTATAGGGGTATAGGGATGCAGGATGAAGTGTATGGAGGTGTAAGAAGAAATGGCCCACTATGTCATGTCTATCTTGGAGCCCAAATTCTTATAACATGGGCTTTTGTCTGATCCAAATACAATGCCACAAAACAAACCCAGATTCAATCACCCGTTGCATGAACCAACAAAACAGAGGTTGTTTGGATAATTGACTTTTAGATATTTTTCTTCAAAAATACTAAAACGAGTACAAAATATGAAAATAAAATACTTTTTTTATGAATTAAAATTATTTTATATACAATTTAATTTACAGAAATATTCTGATCGTAACTCTTAATAAACGAGTTTTAATTTATAAATTTATTATAATTTTATTATTTTCTCCAATTAGTTTTTTTTTTTTTTAAATTATTCAAACAGACCTGAAACGTTTCCCACTAATTTTTTAAAAATTTTTTATTGCAACAGTTTTTGAATAAATTAAAGAATGACTGCTGTTTTACAGAATAAACTAACTCCAACATGGAATTTATATTCACATTTGCGACAGTAAATGAAACATAAATTCATCTACTAAGTTGTTATTTATAACTATTATGTTAAATCACCTATAAATATCTATATTAATATCAAAACCTATTATAAAGTCTAACCATAGCTCATATCAATCATCCACCAGAAAAAAAAAATCCCACCATCAAAACATCTCAGTAGAACTCAATTTCATTAGCTACTAAATCTTAAACAATTAAAAAAGGATAAAATTCAACAAATAAAAAAATATTAAAAGATAATTTTATTTCAGCATTAATTTTCTCGTAATGTAAATCTAATGAAAAGTGTTTGCGGGTATAGCAAACTACTCTCATCTGTAACAAATTTTCTGAGTCTGCTGCATATAGAAAACAACAAAACTTTTCTCCATAATTCTGAAAGAAAAAAAAAAACTGTGAAATAAGAATTTTGAAAATGTCAATGGCTTATCCAATAGTGAAGGTTGTGTATCTGTTGTGAATGTGACAGTGAAAATGGAGAAAGATTGTGTGAGTTGTTGAATGGCCCACGCCATTGACCAAATATATATAGTGGCCTTCTCACCAACCACCATTTTTATGGGCTTCACCGTCACACAACTTCTTGTGGTCCTTCAATCATTTCCAGGTCCATTACTTCGATTCGATAGCCCATAACTTCAACCTATAAAAAACAAAAATTATGCCAATTGCCTAATTATTTGGAACATTTCCATTTCATTTTTTTTCTTTCGGACTTTTTTTTTTATTTCCTAGTGCTACAGTCAACTCTGCACAGGGCAACCTTATATTGGTCTCACAAAACCTGAATTTCAATACCTTAAGCAAGCTCTGATTATGAAACTTATGCATAAAAGTCCCCTTTTCATGAAAAATCAAGATGAAACAAAAAGACTTTATGTGTGGAATCAAGAACATGTTTGGATCATTTTTTTTATTTCTAGAAGAAGAGAAAAATTTAGAAATTGAGAATTTGTATCTTAGCTGGTAAGAGTAAGGTTGGTTTTTGCATTAATTTTTTTCATTTGGGTCTATTAAGAGTTTATTTAGCGATCAAGAAGAAATTCTTCCACCTCGCTCAAAGGGTAAGTTTTGACTTTAAAAAGTCCTATTTGACTGTTAATAATAATAATTTTATTGCTTGATATAATAATTAAGGGTTAAATATGTTTTTGTTCCTCCAACTTTCACTAAAAATTGAAATTAGTCTCTCTTTGAAATTTTAGCCTAATTTAGTCATTTCACTTTATAAATGTTTAGATTTAGTCCTTTCAACCAAATTTTAAATTTTGTAAAATTTATTTGACGTTTCAAACGATTGTCCATATAGTAATTGAGTTGTTAACATTGTTTGGCATATTTCAGCTTCAATGTTAACTAATAAACTATCATGAAACACATCTGAAACGTCAAATGAACTAAACAAAATTTGATTAGAAGGACTAAATCCACACATATCTAAAGTTTGGGGACTAAATTAGACTAAAATTTTGAAGAATGACTAATTTTAATTTTAATTGAAAATTAAGGGACCAAAACATATTAAACCCTATAATTAATAATTAAAGGCTGATTTATATCCCATTTGAATAGTATCATAGTTATTGAGGTGGTCAAGGAAAAACAACACTATATATAATATAAAACTTAAACCGATTAATCGAATTATGATTTTCATATTTTATATAAGACACACTGATTAATATAAACAACATTTACTGTATTAGCTTTATATATCTCTATCAAATTATTACACAAGTATTTTACATGTCATAATATAAATCTAAAAGTCCAAATAATTTTTTACACAAATCCGAAAAATGATCTCATGTTTTACGGGACTTGTACTTGTTACTGTTTCTATGTATTACTCTAAAAGGGCCAGAGCCCATTTTGTTAATGATATTTCACTGTGCCACTTTAACAGGAATAATTTGTTTCACAAAAAATAAAGGATATAATTTCTGAAGCATGTTCCCTCAATCATATAAATGAATTATCTCTCTTCAAAAATTTGGATAGGTGTGTCTCTTCAAATAATTTAATTATAAAGTCAGAAATTAAAATTACGTTCTTACTTAATTTAAATGTAAATCATACATTAAATAATTAACTAAATTAAAATTAAAAGAAAATAAGAGAGCCCATAGAGGATCATTTATTTCTCAAGTCATAGATCAGACAAATAAAACTTTATACAATTAAAAAAAATTAAGAATTTTATTTTTATTATATACTTTTCAAAATATAAATAAATATCAACTATAAAATAGGCTAATTCAACCCAAAAGGTTCCATCTTTATTATTTTTATTGGTTATGCATTATTTAATATATTCAAAAAAAAATTATTACGGAAATGGATGTCAAAAAACCTCAATATATTTTTCCGAAAGCAGGTTATAAAAAACTAATTATAAAGGTATCAATCTAAAAGATATAAGAACCCTTCGGGCTTCAAGATCTTGAAAGAGAATATAGTGTTCCAATATTGAAGAAAACAAAGAAATTAAAGTAAAATAGTTTAGTACGAATAAAGATTAAATACACCAGTGGGACACGTACATTGGTTCATTTTAAATATAACAAACACATTCATTCATGGGAATTAATAAATGAAGTTTATTTTATATTCTTTTATAAATGAATCATTTCCCCCTTTCATTTTTAATTTCAAACTAGTCAAACCAGCTTGAAAAAAACAGTTAAAACGTGAGTTGACCTAGTAAGTGGATCATACATGTACCAAACAATAAAGTCGATCACATTGGTGTGAACACACACATTGAATTATTTACTAGAAGACATGAATTATAACCCTTTAGCAGGTACTATATTATTGCTTCTTAAAAACCACGAAGACGTATCCCACTTTAACACGTCTATGAGCATTGCCCCCAACCAATCAAAACCTTCAAACAAGAAATTCCAAAACATAGTGTGTTAGAAGAGGGCTTTAAGCCTAACTCAACCCTATAAAACCGGCAAAAAAAGTTCGCTAGGATAGGCTCTAACTTGGCTCTGATACCATGTTAGAAGTGGACTTTAAGCTTAACTTAACCCCACAAAACTGACTTGTAAGATGAGGATTGCACCCACTTTATATATTGTGAATTGGCCTTATCTCTAGTCGACGTGGGACTTCCAACAATAATGTACAAGTTCACGATACAAATGTAAGTCTAAGTTCCATATTGAGTAAAAACGAGAAAGATGAATATAAATATATCTTATAGAAAACTCATAAATTCATCATCTTAAAGCTTTTGGTTGGAAGGATCGTCATTCTTTTATGTAGATTTAACTCAGGTCTCATTGTTGTTCAAAATATCTATCACAATCATGGTCATGGATCATAGATGGTGATGCATGATGGATGATGATCATGATTTATGTAGTGGCTATGGTGTCTCCTTGACTTTGCTTTGTGGGCATGTTAAGAATGATGATATAGCAATGCAATGTACATAACTTGCCAATCATATAAAATGCACAAGTGATCCAAGATGAAAAAGTCAAACAAGAAATAGCAAAAGATTAAAGAAGAAAAGTTAAAGCTGTTGCTGCAATTCTATCTTTTGAGTAGAAGATCAATGCTTTTGCAAACACAATGATGCACCATCATGCTTCACTTCATTTTTAGTGTAAAGGGGTTCTTGCATTGCACTGCCCTAAAACTCATTTTACAGCATTTACCTTGTTGTTAGTGACTATATCTTTTTTGTTCTTCCTATGCTTTTACATGTATCTTTCTATAACAAATAATTATGTTTAGGGTTTAACATAAAAAAAAAAGTACTATGTTTAACATTTTAAAAAAGTATATGTTTAACATGTTTATACTGTCTAGATCATTTGTTAAATTGAAACAATTTTTATGTTAATTAATGCATCTGATCAATCAGTAATAGTTTTTTTTTTTCATCTTTTTCACTTCCTCCTTTTGCCTACCCTAGTTTTAGTTTTCAAAAGTTACAATTAATTACTTTTTTTCCAGTTTCTAGTAAAATATATTTACAATTCTCTCTTAAATAGGTTTATTTTTTATTTACAACAGATAAAAATAATACATTTATTAAGAAAGTGTGGTTGCTTTAATGAATTGCTTCAATAAATATCACATTTATTATTGTTGTATGTTAATAGTTTATGTAAAAAAAAATTAAAAGTTATAATAATAATTGTAGTACGAAAGTAGTGTTTTTTTTTTAATATTTTTACGTAAAAACTAACAAAAGTGATCCTAATGAAAAAGTTACTAGCTAGCTCTAGGATCAATTTTGTGAAGAAAAGAGAATATTCTTTTATTTTTGTACCACACTAAATACAAACATGTAATTAAATTAAAATAAAAAAAGTAATTTTTAAACAAATGATTTGCATCAGAGAGTTAGTATTTTATTTTATTTTTTGTAATTATATCCAATCGAGTGTTCCTTCTTCTTTTTCTTCCTTGGTGTTCACAGTTTGTTCCAAAATTGTCAACGATGCTGATGCATATATGATTCTGGAACAGAAAAGTAGATTACGTTTTAAAGTACGATTCATTTAGGTTTTGGACTCTGAATCTTAAATATTAGTTGGTCTATGAAATGAAGCCGAAAGAAGGTAGAAAAATAATATAATAAAAGCATGCAGACTTTATAGTTTACGCACATCAATATTTTAATCACCTTCTGTTCACACTTGATCAAATTAGGGTTCTTGCTTTAATTAAAACTACACAAATAATCTTTATGGATTAGCCAATTGTAATAACCGATAAGGATAAAAATCTTCATGATGTGAAATTGTTTATTATTGCATGCATAGTTTTCTTTTTCTTTTTCTTATGGTCCCGTATCATTGTAAAGATTTTCTTTTGAAATCATCATATATTTGTGATCTTAATTTGTGGATAACATGATGTGCAAGATCTTTATTTATTTTTTTAAGGAAATCAAACCATTAACGTAGGTCCGAGGAATGACAAGGACTTAAATTCAAGGGTTATGCATAAGCACATTAGTTTCCTTTTTAATTTATAGTATTTATTTAACTATAAAAAGTTATATTTTCTTTCCTTTAATATGAGAGTTCTAATGCAAGTGTAAATTATTTCGATCCATGATTTTTGGATTTTTCAATTTTCCATTCTCTTCATTCTTAATGACATTCAACCATCGGATATTATGTACATCAATCATTATTGCAGTGGCTTTTTCGTGACTTATGAAATAAATAAAAAATTATGTGTTACGTCACAATACCTAAGGAACGTGTGTACATACAGTACTTAAATAAATTATACAATTAAAAAATTGTAAATACAGTATATTTGACGAACTCTAAATTAAGCAGGTCAACGTAGAGGTAGCTAGGATGAGGTAATCCTCATATTCATAGTTTAGTTTCATCAAAATGGTATATTTTGCTATTAAAATTATTGAAGAACAATATTTAAAGAAAAAAGAGAACTTCACATTGCGAGTAGGATGACAACGGGACGGATGTTAGAATTATGGTGCTTGATTTAGTCCCACATCGCTTAGAATAGTGAGATGTGGTTCTCTATTTTACTATATAAGAGACTCTATGTAAAGCTTTAAGATACACCAGAAATACAAATACTTCCTA